>Ga0308163_10000113_pt1 | contig 241915 bp, 223 predicted proteins | sample PhyTR1_FD_201037 | JGI IMG/M metagenome (GOLD analysis project Ga0308163, IMG submission 201037) | Phyllosphere microbial communities from UC Gill Tract Community Farm, Albany, California, United States - DLSLT.R1 | ecosystem: Host-associated > Plants > Phyllosphere > Unclassified | place...
AGGAACAGACGGCTCTCAGCCGGTTGCTGAGAACCGTGAAAGAATCGGTGGAGCGGTAGTTCAGTTGGTTAGAATACCTGCCTGTCACGCAGGGGGTCGCGGGTTCGAGCCCCGTCCGTTCCGCCACCCTATTAGGGGCGTAGTTCAATTGGTAGAGCACCGGTCTCCAAAACCGGGTGTTGGGGGTTCGAGTCCCTCCGCCCCTGCCAGAAAACGATCCTTTGCTTCGGCAAAGGATTTTTTTTTGCCTTTAAAAAAGCAAAAAAGAAAAACCAGCTAACGCTAACTGGCCTCTGATCTTCCCTGCTCACCTCTTTTTCCCGTAAATTCAGCTGTTTTGCCTGACCAGAATCGGGAATTTAAGCAACTGGCGGATGTGTGCCTGCTGATCGCTGTTCTGCAACCAGACAGCATAGAGCGGACGAACGGCAACGGGTGTATCCGGAATCATCATCAACTCACTGTAAACACTTTGCCAGAAGTCCGGCAGAAACGCGCATGCGCCGGTGGTATGCAGCAGTTCACGGGTGACATGCGCTGACGTTGTGGAGAGGACCGGCACATCATCAGCCCCCGATAGATAGCTCTGATGCTGATGAAAATCAGCTCCCCATTCCAGCTTAATATAATCATATTTCTCACGCTTTTCGCTCTGCCGGGCGCAGAACAGCGCCAGTGAAATATGACCAATCTGCTGACTGGTTAACTCATCCATCTTAGGCGCTTCAGTGGTAATCAACAGATCCAGCTGGCGCTCATGAAGCTGTTTAACCAGCAGATGCCGCTGTGCTACGCGCGCTTCTAAATGCAGGCTCTCCCGATTCTCATACAGCGTCTGTAGCCATGGCGTCAGATAGGCTTCCCATAGAGATGCACTGGCACCTATAGAAAGCTCATGATGCTGCTGAGTATGAGAAACCTCCTTCTTCGCCATCATCCAGGTGCTCATCAGGCTTTCAGCATAGGGAAGCAGTCGCTCTCCTGCCGCTGTCAGACGTATGTTATTGCGATGCCGTGTAAAAAGATTAACGCCAAGCTGATTTTCTAACTGACGGATGCGAAAACTGACAGCAGATTGCGTAAGGTAAAGTGCTTCTGCAGCACGCCCAAAATGACGTGTCCTGCTCACTTCCAGGAAAGTTTTCAGTAATTCCGTATCCACAGCGTTCTCCCAAAAAATGTTTGTCGTATAGATTTAAATGTTTTGTTTTACACTCTGTCAAGCCTATCTAATACTCCGCGCCATTAACAGCACGGCATTAGAAAATCAGGAGCGTGTAACATGGCGGAAAGCTTCTCAACAGAGAATCGTTTCTTTGATAACAAACATTACCCGCGTGGTTTCTCACGCCACGGTGACTTTACTATTAAAGAGGCTCAGCTTCTTGAACGCCACGGTTTTGCTTTTAATGAGCTGGATTTATCAAAGCGTGAGCCTGTAACTGAAGAAGAACGTTTGTTTATTGAAGTGTGTCGTGGCGTGCGTGAGCCGCAAACGGAAGCTGAGCGCGTGTGGTCTAAGTATATGACCCGCATTAAGCGTCCTAAGCGTTTTCATACGCTCTCTGGCGGTAAACCGCAGATGGACACCGTTGAAGACTTTACCGACAGCGACGATTAACAGAGAAGGGGCGAAAGCCCCTTTTTTTATTGCAGGCTGTTGTGCAGATGAATCATTAATCGATCTATTGTACGGTAACTGACCGCTTCCTGCAGATGTGACCGGCTAATATCCGTATCCCCCGCGAGATCGGCAACGGTACGCGCCACTTTCAAAATCCGCTGCCATGCCCGCACAGACAAACCCAGTTTCTCCAGCACGGACTCCAGCCACTCCGCGTCTTCTTTGGCAGGCTGACACCAGCGCATAATCTCTGCATTGTTTAAATGCGCATTGATCTTGCCTGTACGGGCCAGCTGAATGTTACGTGCCGCGACCACCCGATGACGTACCTGCTCAGACGCTTCCGCTCTGGCGCGCTGACCGCTGAGCATCCCACCCGGCAGTAGCGGCACCTCCAGCGAAAGATCAAAACGATCCAAAAAAGGGCCTGATAGCTTGCTGAGATACCGCAAAACCTGTTGGGGTGAGCAGCGGTTGTGTTGTCCCTGATAATGCCCGGTTGGACTTGGATTCATCGCAGCGATCAGCTGAAACCGTGCCGGATAGGTAACTTTTGCCCGGGCACGGGAAATAGCGATGACGCCCGACTCTAATGGCTCGCGCAGGGAGTCCAGTACCTTGCGATCAAATTCCGGTAACTCATCCAGAAACAGTACGCCATTGTGCGCGAGGGATATCTCACCGGGCCGTGGCAATGATCCGCCACCAATCAAAGCATAGAGAGATGCGCTATGGTGAGGTGACCTGAAAGGCCGCGTGCGCCACTGTCGGTGCAGGGTATTGTTGTTCACCAGGCTGTCGATTGCCGCGCACTCCAGAGCTTCCTGATCGCTAAGAGAAGGCATTATGCCAGGCAGTCGGGTGGCGAGCATGGTTTTACCCGTGCCCGGTGGCCCAATCAGCAGCAGGTTATGACCGCCTGCCGCTGTGATCTCCAGTGCTCTGCGCCCCTGCTCCTGACCAATGACATCAGCGAGATCATCAGCCGGCACGTCGCCCTGCTGTTCAGGGTATTGGGCCGTCGGTAATGTGAGCGCATTACGCAGAAAGGCGCATACCTGGCTGAGGTGAGAGGCGACCAGCGACAACCCCTGACGGATGAGTCCGGCATCACCCTGATTTTCAACGGAGAGCACCAGCTGCCTTCCCGCCTGTATCGCCACCATAGCCGCTGGAATCGCGCCCTGTACACCGCACACTGCGCCGTCGAGTGCCAGCTCACCCAGAAACTCATAGTGCGTCAGCTTATCGGCAGGAAGCTGCTCAGAGGCGACCAGAATGGCGATCGCCATAGGTAAGTCATACCGCCCGCCCTCTTTGGGTAAATCTGCCGGGGCCAGATTGATGGTGACGCGCTTAGCCGGAAAGGTAAAACCACTGTTGATAATGGCGCTGCGGACCCGCTCACGTGCCTCTTTCACGGTGGTTTCAGGCAAACCCACCAGTGTTAACGCTGGCAGGCCGTTACTGATATGCGCCTCAATGGTCACCAGCGGGGCTTCTACGCCTAATGCTGCCCGGGTCAGAACTTTTGATAATGACATACTCGCTCCTTGTTGCCGCCAGTCTGGTGACAGCGTCAAATGAAAGCGAGGGGATGATCAGCACTGTTCGGGCCATCGTCCAGCTCATCAGCGTTTTTTTCATGCCGTATTGAAACCTTGTGCGACTGCGCGCAAATTCATCAAAACATGATTACGCCACTAAAGTGATGAATAATTATCATCACGTAATTATTTCTTGTAATACAGGTTGATAGGTCGTTATCCAGCGCCTGTGGTTAAAAAAAGTCTGTAAAAAAAGTTGTGCCATAACCCCTGACTATGATAACTCTGTAGGCATTACTTCGAACACGTAAAAGAATTGAACAACACATGAAAGCCCTTCTACAAGTGATTAGCCTGGTCGTGATTAGCGTGGTGGTGGTTATTAACCTACCGTGCGGGGCAACGCTTGGAGAAAGAAAGGCTTAAAAATCAAGCCTCGAATCCGAAAAAACCCCCGCACCGAAAGGTCCGGGGGTTTTTTTTCGACCCGAGGAAATATCAGTAAATCCACAAGGAACAAACAATGAACAGTAGCATAAAATTCTGTTGTTCCGGTCAGGACACAGGAGAATAGCGATGACAGGTGCACAGTGGGTAGTTCAGGCTTTACGCGCGCAGGGGGTTAATACCGTATTTGGTTACCCTGGCGGCGCAATCATGCCGGTATACGACGCGCTCTATGATGGCGGCGTGGAACACCTACTGTGTCGTCATGAGCAGGGCGCAGTGATGGCGGCGATTGGCTATGCCCGCTCAACCGGCAAAACTGGCGTCTGTATCGCCACTTCAGGCCCTGGCGCGACTAACCTGATTACGGGCCTGGCGGATGCCATGATGGATTCGGTTCCGGTTGTGGCAATCACCGGTCAGGTGACCTCTGCCTTCATCGGCACCGATGCTTTCCAGGAGATCGACGTACTGGGACTCTCGCTGGCCTGTACCAAGCACAGCTTCCTGGTCGAGTCGCTGGATGAGCTGCCCGCTATCATGGCGGAAGCCTTTGCGCTGGCGCAGTCGGGTCGTCCGGGTCCGGTGCTGGTTGATATCCCGAAAGACATTCAGATTGCGCAGGGTGAGCCCGCACCGCATCTGGTGCCGGTAGAAGAGGGAAGCGCGCTGCCACATCAGGCAATTCACGAAGCACGTGCACTGATGGCGCAGGCCAGAAAACCCATGCTCTACGTTGGCGGTGGCGTCGGTCTGGCGCAGGCTGTTCCGGCACTGCGTGCGCTGGCAGAAGAAACCGGTATTCCGGCAGTGGCTACCCTGAAAGGCTTAGGCAGTGTGGATCCATACAGTGAGGTCTATCTGGGCATGCTGGGGATGCACGGCACCAAAGCCGCTAACCTGGCCGTACAGGCATGTGACCTGCTGATCGCGGTCGGTGCGCGCTTCGACGACCGCGTCACCGGCAAGCTGGATACCTTTGCACCCCACGCCAGCGTGATTCATCTCGACATCGATCCCGCTGAGTTAAACAAATTACGTCGCGCACACGTCTCTCTGCAGGGTGATCTCAACGAATTGCTGCCTGCTCTGAGTCAGCCGCTGCATATCAACGCCTGGCGTGATGAGGTGAAAGCGCTTAAAGCCAGTCACTCATGGCGCTATGACCATCCAGGCGAAGCGATCTATGCGCCGCTGTTGCTGAAGCAGCTTTCCGATCGCAAACCGGCCAATACTGTTGTGACCACCGACGTTGGTCAGCATCAGATGTGGACGGCACAGCACATGGCATTTAGCGCACCGGAAAACTTCATCACCTCCAGTGGTTTAGGCACCATGGGCTTTGGTTTGCCTGCCGCTATCGGCGCACAGGTTGCACGCCCGGAAGATACGGTTATCTGTGTCTCGGGTGATGGCTCCATCATGATGAACATTCAGGAACTGGGTACCATCAAGCGCGGCAAGCTGCCGGTTAAAATCGTACTGATGGATAACCAGCGTCTGGGCATGGTGCGCCAGTGGCAGCAGCTCTTTTTTGACGGTCGCTACAGCGAAACCAATCTGTCCGATAATCCCGACTTCCTCACGCTGGCCAGCGCGTTCAACATTCCTGGCCAGCGCATTACCCGTAAAGATCAGGTCGACGCCGCCCTTGATGCTCTGCTGAACAGCGAAGGTCCTTACTTCCTGCATGTTGCAATAGATGAGCATGAAAACGTCTGGCCACTGGTACCGCCGGGTGCCAGCAATGCAAACATGATGGAGAAAACCGTATGAACCAGCATCAATTGTCTATCGAAGCCCGTTTCCGCCCTGAAATATTAGAGCGCATTTTACGCGTCGTGCGTCACCGCGGTTTTCAGGTCTGTTCTATGAACATGGCCTCAGTCGCTAACGCAGAAAACATTAATATTGAAATGACCGTTGCCAGCCAGCGCTCCGTCGATTTACTGTCTTCGCAGTTAAGTAAATTGATCGACGTTGCATGCGTTCAGATTCAACAACAGACAACACAACAAATCCGCGCGTAGCCGCGAGAGGAAATAACAATGAGCACGAAGAAAGCAGACTTTATTTGGTTCAATGGCGAGATGGTTAAGTGGGAAGATGCGAAGGTCAGCGTCATGTCTCACGCGTTGCACTACGGTACGTCGGTATTTGAAGGCGTGCGTTGCTACGACTCTCACAAAGGACCGGTTGTGTTCCGTCATCGCGAACACATGCAACGTCTGCACGACTCCGCCAAAATCTACCGCTTCCCGATTAAAAGCAGCGTTGATGAGCTGATGGAAGCGTGCCGCGAAGTCATCCGCCTGAACAAACTGAAAAGTGCTTATATCCGTCCGCTGGCCTTTGTTGGCGATGTGGGCCTGGGCGTGAACCCGCCAGACGGCTTCACCACCGATGTGATCATTGCTGCCTTCCCGTGGGGCGCATACCTGGGCGCAGAAGCGCTGGAAAACGGCATCGATGCGATGGTCTCCTCATGGAACCGCGTTGCGCCAAATACCCTGCCAACCGCCGCGAAAGCGGGTGGTAACTACCTCTCCTCACTGCTGGTGGGCAGCGAAGCCCGTCGTCACGGTTATCAGGAAGGTATCGCGCTGGACACCAATGGCCTGATTTCAGAAGGTGCTGGCGAGAACCTGTTTGAAGTTAAAGATGGTGTGCTGTTTACGCCGCCATTCACCTCCTCTGCACTGCCAGGTATCACCCGCGATGCCATCATCACGCTGGCGCGCGATATGGGCATTGAAGTGCGTGAGCAGACGCTGTCGCGTGAGTCGCTCTATCTGGCTGACGAAGTCTTTATGTCTGGCACCGCCGCAGAAATCACGCCGGTACGCAGCGTGGATCGCATTCAGGTGGGCGAAGGCAAACGTGGTCCGGTCACCAAACGCATCCAGGAGGCCTTCTTTGGTCTGTTCACTGGCGAAACAGAAGACAAGTGGGGCTGGTTAGATCCGGTTAACCCATAATCAGATACAGCGCGGGCGTCATCTGACGTCCGCGAGCTTATTCTTACTGGAGTAAATAGAGCATGCCTAAGTACCGTTCCGCCACTACCACCCACGGCCGCAATATGGCGGGTGCCCGTGCCTTATGGCGCGCGACAGGAATGACCGACGACGATTTCGGCAAGCCGATTATCGCTGTGGTTAACTCATTCACCCAATTTGTCCCTGGCCACGTTCACCTCCGCGACCTGGGTAAACTCGTCGCTGAGCAGATTGAAGCGTCAGGTGGTGTGGCTAAAGAGTTCAACACCATCGCGGTGGATGACGGTATTGCCATGGGTCATGGCGGCATGCTGTATTCACTGCCTTCGCGCGAACTGATTGCCGACTCGGTCGAGTACATGGTCAACGCGCACTGCGCAGACGCCATGGTCTGCATCTCTAACTGCGATAAAATCACGCCGGGAATGCTGATGGCGTCACTGCGCCTGAATATTCCGGTGATCTTTGTTTCCGGTGGACCGATGGAAGCGGGTAAAACCAAGCTTTCTGATAAAATCATCAAGCTGGATCTGGTGGATGCGATGATTCAGGGGGCCAACCCGAACGTCAGCGATGCCGACAGCGATCAGATCGAACGCTCTGCCTGCCCGACCTGTGGCTCCTGCTCCGGTATGTTCACCGCCAACTCGATGAACTGTCTGACCGAAGCTCTGGGCCTGTCGCAGCCTGGCAACGGATCACTGCTGGCCACGCACGCCGATCGCAAAGAGCTGTTCATCAATGCCGGTAAGCGCATCGTCAGTCTGACCAAGCGCTACTACGAGCAGGATGACGTCAACATGCTGCCACGTAACATCGCTAACAAGGCCGCTTTCGAGAACGCCATGATGCTGGATATCGCCATGGGCGGTTCCACCAACACCGTATTGCACCTGCTGGCGGCGGCACAGGAAGGCGACATCGACTTTAATATCTCCGACATCGATCGCCTGTCACGTAAAGTGCCTCAGCTTTGTAAAGTCGCGCCAAGTACCCCGAAATATCACATGGAAGATGTGCATCGCGCGGGTGGGGTTTTTGCGATTCTGGGCGAGCTGGATCGCGCAGGCCTGTTCGACAGCAGCGCCCGTAATATTCTGCAGCAGACGATGCGTGAAACGCTGGATCAGTACGACATCATGCTGACCAAAGATCAGGCGGTGAAAGATATGTTCCGCGCTGGCCCGGCAGGCATCCGTACTACCCAGGCGTTCTCACAGAACTGCCGCTGGGACACGCTGGATGATGATCGTGCCGAAGGCTGTATCCGCACCCGCGAAAACGCTTACTCGCAGGATGGCGGTCTGGCCGTGCTTTACGGCAACATCGCCGAAGATGGCTGTATCGTTAAAACGGCGGGCGTAGACAAAGAGATCCTGACCTTCACGGGTCCGGCTAAAGTCTATGAAAGCCAGGATGACGCGGTAGAAGCGATTCTGGGCGGCAAAGTTGTGGCAGGCGACGTGGTCGTCATCCGCTACGAAGGACCAAAAGGTGGGCCGGGCATGCAGGAAATGCTCTATCCGACCACCTATCTGAAATCGATGGGCCTGGGCAAAAGCTGCGCACTGATCACCGACGGTCGGTTCTCCGGCGGTACGTCGGGCCTCTCTATCGGCCACGCTTCGCCGGAAGCGGCTAACGGCGGCACCATTGCGCTGGTCAAAGATGGCGATACCATTGAAATCGATATCCCTAATCGCGGCATCAAACTCGCTGTGCCGGATAACGAACTGCACGCCCGCCGTGAAGAGCAGCAGGCACGTGGCGATGCGGCCTATACGCCGGTCAATCGTCAGCGTGAAGTCTCCTTTGCGCTGCGTGCTTACGCATTACTCGCGACCAGTGCTGACAAAGGCGCCGTCCGCGATAAGAGCAAGCTGGGAGGCTAAAAATGGCCGAGTCTCAACCGCTACCTGACGCGCCTGGCGGCGCCGAATATTTGCGCGCAGTGCTGCGTTCACCGGTGTATGAAGTGGCACAGGTGACGCCGCTGCAGGTTATGGAAAAAATTTCAGCGCGTCTCGGCAACACCATTCTGGTGAAGCGGGAAGATCGCCAGCCGGTGCACAGTTTCAAGGTGCGCGGTGCTTACGCGATGATTGCCGGTCTGAACGAAGAGCAGAAAGCGCGCGGCGTGGTGACGGCGTCAGCCGGTAACCATGCGCAGGGCGTGGCACTCTCCGCGACGAAACTGGGCATCAAGTCACTGATTGTGATGCCGCTGGCGACCGCAGACATCAAGGTTGATGCAGTGCGCGCATTTGGCGGTGAGGCTTTCCTGTTTGGTGCCAACTTTGATGAGGCGAAAGCCAAAGCGATAGAGCTCGCTGAACAGCGCGGCTACACCTTCGTGCCGCCGTTTGACCATCCGGCTGTCATTGCCGGACAGGGCACGCTGGCGATGGAGCTGTTGCAGCAGGATGCGCACCTTGACCGGGTCTTTGTCCCGGTTGGCGGCGGCGGTCTGGCCGCCGGCGTGGCTGTGCTGATCAAGCAGCTGATGCCGCAAATCAAAGTGATTGCGGTGGAGTCAGAAGATTCAGCCTGCCTGAAAGCCGCACTGGAAGCGGGTCATCCGGTCGATCTGCCGCGCGTCGGGCTGTTTGCCGAAGGCGTCGCGGTCAAACGGATTGGCAGCGAGACCTTCCGGCTCTGTCAGGCTTACATTGATGACATTATCACCGTCGATAGCGATGCGATTTGCGCGGCGATGAAAGATCTGTTCGAAGATGTTCGTGCCGTGGCGGAGCCGTCTGGCGCGCTGGCGCTGGCGGGCATGAAAAAGTATATCCAGCAGCACGAGATCAAAGGCGAGCGGCTGGCGCATGTGTTATCAGGTGCCAACGTCAACTTCCACGGCCTGCGTTACGTCTCCGAGCGTTGTGAGCTGGGCGAGCAGCGTGAAGCGCTGCTGGCCGTCACCATCCCGGAACAGCAGGGCAGCTTCCTGCGCTTCTGTCAGACGCTGGGCGGACGTTCCATTACCGAGTTCAACTATCGCTACGCGGATGCGGACAAAGCCTGCATCTTTGTTGGCGTGCGTCTGACCCGTGGCGTAGAGGAGCGTAGCGAAATCATCAGCGAGCTCACCAGCGGCGGTTATCAGGTGGTCGATCTTTCAGATGATGAGATGGCGAAACTGCACGTGCGCTACATGGTGGGCGGACGTCCCTCCAAGCCGCTGCGTGAACGGCTCTTCAGCTTTGAATTCCCGGAGGCACCTGGCGCGTTGCTGAAGTTCCTGCAGACGCTGGGCACTCACTGGAATATCTCGCTGTTTCACTACCGCAGCCACGGCACCGACTATGGTCGTGTGCTGGCGGCTTTTGAACTCGGCAGCGATGAGCCACGTTTCGAGGAGCATCTCACCGATCTGGGTTACGACTTTCATGACGAAAGCCAGAACCCGGCGTTCCGCTTCTTCCTGTCAGGCAACTGATTACAGCTGACTCCAGAAAGCACTGATCAGCGGCTCTCCGAGCCGCTTTTTTTGCACGCAAATGCCGAGCTCGAACGGTGCAACCGAGTCAATATTCTCCAGTAACAGCACGCGGTTACGCACCGGGTCCGGGCTGTTCTCCAGCACCACATCCGGCAACAGTGCAATACCGCAGCCCAGCGCCACCATCGAGACAATCGCCTCATGACCCGATACGGTGGCGTAAATCACCGGATTCGGGATGCGCTGACGGCGGAACCAGAGGTCGATACGCCGTCGTGCAGGTCCCTGCACCGGCAGGATAAACGGAATTTTTGACCAGTCGGGCTGCGGCTGTGTGGCCTGGGTGCGAACAGCACAGGGCAGCGCAGGCGCAATCAGTACCAGCGGGATCAGCCCCAGTGGCATAAAATCAATGCTGGCGGGCAGGGTTTCAGGCCGTCCCGCAATCGCCAGATCGGCATCGCCGGAGTGCACTTTTTCCACCGCATCCGCGGCATCGCCGGTATCCAGTTTGATTTCGACCTGCGGATGTTCAGCGCGAAAGCGGTCAAGGATGGGCGGCAGATGACTGTAGGCCGCCGTCACAGAACAGAACAGTCGCAGTTCGCCGCTGAGTGACGGGCCGTTAAGATCCATCACATGGCGCAGTTGCTGATACTGCAACAGCGTCTGCTGGGCAAACTGGCGCAGGCGTTCGCCCGCTTCCGTCAGCGTCACGGTGCGGTTATCACGCAGAAACAGCGCATGGCCGACATCTTCTTCAAGCCGCTGGATCTGGCGTGACAGCGTGGAAGGGCTGACGTGCATCGCACGCGCAGTGCGCCCGAAGTGGCAGCTTTCTGCCAGATGAAGAAACAGTTTCAGATCCCGTAAATCCATGTGCGCGTCGCCTCTGAGTGGTGTTGCATTTATTGCAATGTGACGTTGTTAATATATCAATTTAAGCAACAGAATTCCTGTCATATGATGGGGTCATTCGCGGCGCTGCACGATTCGCCGTTCCTGAACAAAAAAAGCAAACACAACCTTACTGGAGTACCCATGGCTAACTATTTCAACACATTGAACCTGCGCAACCAGCTGGCGCAATTAGGCAAATGCCGCTTCATGGCACGTGATGAATTCGCGGATGGTGCCAGTTTCCTGAAAGGCAAAAAAGTCGTTATCGTTGGCTGTGGTGCGCAGGGCCTGAACCAGGGTCTGAACATGCGCGATTCCGGTCTGGACGTTGCTTATGCACTGCGTGCTGAAGCGATTGCGGAGAAACGCCCTTCATGGCGCAAAGCGACCGATAACGGTTTCAAAGTGGGTACTTACGAAGAGCTGATCCCGCAGGCTGACCTGGTGGTTAACCTGACGCCAGACAAGCAGCATTCTGCTGTGGTTCAGGCTGTTCAGCCGCTGATGAAAGATGGCGCTGCACTGGGCTACTCACACGGTTTCAACATCGTTGAAGTGGGCGAAAGCATCCGTAAAGACATCACTGTTGTGATGGTGGCGCCGAAGTGCCCGGGTACTGAAGTGCGTGAAGAGTACAAACGTGGCTTTGGTGTGCCGACGCTGATCGCGGTTCACCCTGAAAATGATCCAAAAGGCGAAGGCATGGCGATTGCTAAAGCCTGGGCAGCTGCGACTGGCGGCGATCGTGCTGGCGTGCTGGAATCCTCCTTCGTTGCAGAAGTGAAATCTGACCTGATGGGTGAGCAGACTATCCTGTGTGGCATGTTGCAGGCGGGTTCACTGCTCTGCTTCGACAAGCTGGTGGCTGAAGGTACCGATCCGGCTTACGCAGAAAAACTGATTCAGTTCGGCTGGGAAACCATCACCGAGTCACTGAAGTTTGGTGGTATCACCCTGATGATGGATCGTCTTTCTAACCCGGCGAAACTGCGCGCCTATGCGCTGTCAGAGCAGCTGAAAACCATCATGGCGCCGCTGTTCCAGAAGCATATGGATGACATCATCTCTGGTGAATTCTCTTCCGGTATGATGGCTGACTGGGCAAATGATGATAAAAACCTGCTGACCTGGCGTGAAGAGACCGGCCAGACCGCGTTTGAAACCGCCGCACAGTATGAAGGCAAAATCGAAGAGCAGGAATACTATGACAAAGGTGTTGTGATGGTAGCGATGGTGAAAGCGGGCGTTGAGCTGGCGTTTGAAACCATGGTAGACGCCGGCATCATTGAAGAGTCTGCTTACTACGAATCACTGCATGAGCTGCCGCTGATTGCTAACACCATCGCCCGTAAGCGTCTGTATGAAATGAACGTGGTTATCTCTGATACTGCCGAATATGGTAACTATCTGTTCTCCTTCGCCGCAGTTCCGCTGCTGAAAGAGTTCATGACCACATTGCAGCCAGGCGATCTGGGTAAAGCGGTTGAAGGCACTCAGGTTGATAACGCGCAGCTGCGTGACGTCAACGAAGCCGTTCGCCAGCACCCGATTGAAACCGTTGGCCGCAAACTGCGTGGCTACATGACCGACATGAAGCGCATCGCTGTCGCGGGCTAATCAACCTCATCACAATTTTCAGCAAAACAAACCCCGGCTCGCCGGGGTTTTTTGTTTGGGAACACTGCCTGGAAGGTTCGCTGTAGGAACGGAGCCTGCACTGCCTGCTTCGCTGTAAGATCGAGCTGCACAGGCAATACGGTCAGATCGGAAAGACGCAAAACCCGCCATCCCTGGCATGCTCGGCCCGCGCCGTCCCTGGCGCGGGACGCTTTCCTCCTCTGCCCGTGTTGCCAGTGCCCTCAAGCTTCTTCATTGCTGCCCGAATCACCCTGCCTCATTAGCACTATGCAAGATCTTCAAACTGACAGCTAACCTGCTTCAGGCGATGGGAGCATACGCCTGTAGCAAAGCATCACGGGCCAGGGACAAAAACGGCGGGAGCGTTTTTGAATAACGCAATGCGTGGCCCAGCTACGGGCGCACCTCAGGGATGAGGTGCGTAATCGGCCGCGCTGAGCCTGCCAGGGATGGCGTCTTTTACGTCTTTGCGAAAGGCGTATGCGCCCTGAGCCTGCTACCTGACCTCAAGGCGACACTTTAAACCCTGCGGAGTAGATGTATGCTCCCTGAAACGCCCTTTATTTACTCAACAACCCATAAAAAAACCCGGCATCTGCCGGGTTTCACTGACCTTCATCCAACCGGATTACACGTCATAAAGCGTCTGGTGACGCGTCTCTTTACAGGCCAGCAACGCGATCAGCGTCAGTACTGCCATTGACGCAAGATACAGCCCCACCGCCTGCAAACCATAATGGGCATTTAGCCAGGTCGCAATATAAGGCGCAACGGAGGCACCCAGAATCGAGGAGAGGTTATAGGAGAACGATGCGCCGGTATAACGCACTTCAGTCGGGAACAGCTCCGGCAGCAGCGCGCCCATCGGGCCAAACGTCAGCCCCATAATGCTCAGACCCAGCAGCAGAAACGCCATCACCAGCGCCTGTGAACCTGAACCAAGCATTGCCGGGAACAGGAACGAAAACCCGATAATCATCAGCGTAATGGTAATCATCGTCTTGCGACGACCAAAACGGTCAGCCAGCAAACCAGCAATCGGTACCATCACCCCAAAGCCAATCACCGCCAGCATCAGCATCCACAGCATACTGTTACGCGGAATGCCCAGACCCGCCGGTGCTGCCGTGGTGCCATAACTCATCGAATAGACGGTCATGATATAGAACAGCGTATAGGTCGCCAGCATGATAAAAGTGCCGAGAATCGTGGCGGTCAGATGCTTGCTCAGCAGCGCCGCAATCGGCACCCGAACCTGCTTCTTCTCTTTCTGCACTTTGGCAAACACCGGACTCTCATGCAGCGAAACGCGCACATACAGACCAACCAGCACCAGCACGGCAGAGAGAATAAACGGCACGCGCCAGCCCCACTGCATAAACTGCTCGTCGGTCAGCAGCCATGAAAGCAGCAGGAAAGTCCCGTTAGCGAAGAAAAAGCCAATCGGCGCACCCAACTGAGGGAACGAACCGTAAAGCGCACGCTTCTTCGCTGGCGCATTTTCCGTCGCCAGCAGCGCCGCACCACCCCATTCTCCACCCAGCCCCAGTCCCTGACCAAAACGCGCCAGCGCCAGCAGCAGCGGCGCCATCACGCCAATCGTCTCATAGCTGGGTAGCAGACCAATCACCACGGTGGAAATACCCATGGTCAGCAGCGAGGCAACCAGCGTGGCTTTACGCCCGACGCGATCGCCAAAGTGACCAAACACCGCTGAGCCAATCGGACGCGCGATAAAGGCGATAGCGAAAGTGGCCAGCGACTGTAGCGTTGCGACCGTGGCATCACCCTGCGGGAAGAAAATGTGCGGGAAAACAATTACCGCAGCCGTGGCATAAATATAAAAGTCGAAGAATTCGATGGCCGTACCGACCAGCGAGGCAATCACCACTTTACTGCGTGAGTTAACCGGCGTGGGATCCTGCTGTTTGTCGAGTGTGTCTGTGAGGGAGGCTTGCATAACTGTTTCTTATTTGTAAATACAGATAAAGAATCTTACGCATCTGCCAGGGCGCATTCAATGATGAAAACCCGCGCCGCGTCTGGCTTCAGAGGGCAAAAAGAGGATAATTTCTGTGGTGCTGTGAATACCGGGTGATACCGGGGTAAACCGGACGATATATGGCGGGATACTCTAAGAAAGGGCTAAATAAAAGTGACCCCTCAGCTATTCATCCTGTTATCTGATTAAAAAATAGCCGAGGGGAAATATTTTCCGCTGTTGTTAACGGATTACGATGATTTGTGTCGTGACGCGCTGCCCGCTTCAGGCATCTGTGGGTCGTCTTTATATTTGGCAGTGGCGATCCACGCAGCACAGAACAGCGTCAGACGAGCGAAGAAGTAGAAGAATGCCATCAGGCCGAGCACTGAACCAAAGGCGGCACCGGAAGGCGAGGTCGCCATCTTCGGCAGTGTCAGCGTCATCACAAACTTAATCACCTCAAAGCCGATTGCCGCCAGCAGTGTCCCGCGGAACAACGCTTTCTTACGTGGCTTATGACGTGGCAGAATCCAGAAAATCCACAGGAAAAGCAGATAGTTCGCCATAACGGAAATCGAGGTGGCGATAATGGTCAGCGCAGGCCGCAACCAGTCAATGCCATCCAGGCCCAGCGCACTCACGATAGAGGCCTGCGCAGAGCCGGCTACCGAGGTCAGCGACAGCGTAATCACCAGCGCCAGCATCAGACCCGCCAGCGACAGCAGATCGCGAATATAACGCTTCCAGATCTTCTCCTTGTCATCCGGTTTGCGTTCCCATACGTCGCGCGACTGGGCACGAATCGCTTCACGCAGGTTACCCATCCAGTTAAGGCCGGAGTAGAGCGCCAGCAGTAAACCGGTAATCCCCACGGTGGCACGCTGCTGAATCGCGGTATTCACCGTATTTTTCAGCGTGGTTGCCAGTGTCGGGTCGCTGATGCTGCTGACGATTTTGTTGATGATATCGGTCAGCAAATCCGGATTCGATGCCAGCACAAAACCCACGGCGGCGAACGACACCATCAGAATGGGAATCAGCGATAAAAACGAAAAATAGGTAATCGCCGCGCCAAACTGGCTGCCGAGCCGATCGTTAAAGCGGTCAAGGGCGCGAATGAAATGCGCCACCGCCGGAATAGCCTGAAACCAGGTGGCGAAACGCGACACGCGAACAATAGATTCATCTACGGTGTGGTTGCCGGTTTTAATATCGATAAGCGGCTTTTGTGGCTGCAAATCCTGCGGATTTTCCTGCTTGTCTGTCATAGACCTTCACTGTCCTGTTTATCATTAAAATCAAAGTATAGCCGCTCAGGTGACGTACTCCTGTAACACCTGACTCAGCCACTCCATAAATACCCGCACGCGACGTGCCACATTGCGCCGGTGCGGATAGAGCAGATGGATCGGCATCGGCCTGGCGGGAAAGCGGTGCAGCACTTCCACCAGCTCACCCCTTTCCAGCAATGTCTGAATGCCGGCGGCAGGCACCTGAATAATCCCTAAGCCCGCCAGGCAGGCGGCGCGATAGGTTTCGGTGCTGTTCACCGTCACCACGCCGCCGGTATGAACGTAATGGCACTGCCTGCCATCAAAATATTCAAATCCGGGTGATGCCTGACCGAGTTGCTGGCTGTAATGCACCATCGCATGCTGCGACAGCTCTTCCAGCCGGATGGGCATCCCGAACCGCGAAAGGTAGCCAGGGCTGGCGCAGTTAATCAAGGTATGGGTACCAATTTTTCGCGCAATCAGCCCCGAATCTTTGAGTTCGCCAACCCGAAGGACACAATCAAACCCTTCGCGGATCACATCCACCTGACGATCGCTGCTACTCAGCTCAATCTCTATGCCGGGATAGTGCTGCAAAAATTCGGGCAGTCGTGGCAGGATAAAACCGGTGGCCATCGCCACCGACATATCCACCCGGAGTTTACCGCTGAGCGAGGCGGGTTCGTGCTGAAACAGGCTGTCCATATCGTCAATCATCGACAATAAATCCAGACAGCGATCGTAATAGACTAATCCATCCTGGGTGAGTTGCACCCGGCGCGTGGTGCGATGCAACAAACGTGTTGCCATTTGATTCTCCAGCGCCTGGATCTGCCGGGATACACTGCCTTTCGGCACACCTAAACTTTCTGCTGCGCGGGTAAAACTGCCCATTTCTGCCACCCGCACGAAGACCTGCATTGCGTGAATTTTGTCCATGTTGTTCACCGATTGTTGTTTTTATTGAAACAGTGATGCGCGTTTACCCCTGTTTATAGATCAATAATTCGCGAATATCCTTAACCCGTGTTCAATTTTTCAACAGGTGTGAGCGATGAATCAGAAAGTGGCGTTAATTACCGGTGGAAACCGTGGGTTAGGCCGGAATGGAGCCTTAAAACTGGCTGCCAGAGGCACCGATATCATTCTGACGTACCGCAGCCATGCCGATGAGGCGCAGGCGGTCGTAAAGGAAATTGCGGCGATGGGGAGGCGCGCCGTGGCGCTGGCACTGGATGTCGGCGAAACCGGTCAGTTCGACCGCTTTGTTGGAGAGGTGAAACAGGCACTGCAGCAGCAATGGCAACGGGAGCGATTTGACTATTTAGTGAACAACGCGGGTCATGGACACTACAAGCCGTTTACCGACACCACCGAGGCGGAATTTGATGCGCTGGTCAATGTGCATTTTAAAGGGCCTTACTTTCTCACTCAGAAGCTGCTGCCGCTGATCAATGACGGTGGCCGCATCCTGAACATCTCCAGCGGGCTGACCCGACTGGTCTACCCTGGCTCCTCGACCTATGCGTCGATGAAAGGGGCGATGGAAGTCCTGACGCGCTACCAGGCGAAAGAGCTGGGCGAACGGCGCATTCGCGTCAATATTCTGGCACCTGGCGCGATAGAGACTGACTTTGGTGGTGGCCGGGTGCGTGATACCCGCGAGATTAACGATCAGATTGCCGGACTGACGGCGCTGGGTCGGGTCGGACTGCCGGATGATATCGGCGACGCCATCAGCGCGATCCTCAGTGACGAAACCGGCTGGATCACCGCGCAGCGGATTGAGGCTTCAGGCGGGCAGGGGATTTAACCGCGGGCGGCGTCGTTGAAAACACGACGCCGCCGTCTTTCACAGTGTAATGGTGCCATCGATGACGGTAACCGTATTGCCGCCAATCCAGATGGTCTCACCAGCGAAAGATACGTTCACCCGGCCTGCACGCTGCAGGGCCGTTCCCTGGCGAACGCGATAGGCGGTGGTATGGCCTGCGGCTGCGAAGTAACGCGCCAGACAGGCGTTGGCGCTGCCGGTCACCGGATCCTCGGTCAGGCTGCCATTTTCTACCAGCAGGCCACGCACTTCATACTGCTCAGGCTCGCCCTCAGGCAACCGGCCAAACGGCATCACTCCCGAAACACCCGCATGCTTAACCAGACGCTGCAAATCGCTGACATTGGGCTGCAGCGCCAGCACAGCGTCGGCACTGACCATCGGTACCAGCAGCCAGCGAATCCCCATATCGACCACCGTCGGGCTTTGCGTCAGATCGAACGCGTCGCTGTTTAAAGCGTTCCCCATCAGCGCATCCTGCCACGGCATCAGGGTGGCCGCCGGCGCGGCAAATGCCAGTTCGCCCGCCTCACCTATCTTCACCGTCACGTTTCCGACGCCACACTCCTGCACGATTTCACCCGGCGTTCGGGTAGGCCAGCCCGCCTCCAGCAGCGCATGTGCGGTGCCCAGCGTCGGATGACCGGCAAACGGCAGTTCGCCTTCCACGGTAAAAATACGCACCCGATAATCCGCCTCTTCGTGCTGCGGCGGCAGCACAAAGGTAGTTTCCGACAGGTTCGTCCAGCGGGCAATTGCCGCCAGCTGGCTGTCGTTTAGCCCCTGAGCATCCATGATCACCGCCAGCGGATTGCCATTAAAGGCGGATGAGGTAAACACATCGACTTGCTTAAACGCGACCTTCATTGTGACTCCTTGCTCTGGGTTCAGTGTGGCCTTTTCTCTGCCGGATGATTGCTTATAACAGCTAACAGCGTTATCAATAAGTTAAAGATTTTACCGGAGACTCTGAATGCTAACGATCCTGGGACGCGCCTCCTCAATCAACGTGCGCAAAGTACTATGGCTGTGTGACGAACTTGACCTTGATTTTGAGCGCGAAGAGTGGGGCGATGGCTTCCGCTCAACCCACCTACCCGAATTCATGGCACTGAATCCCAATGCGATGGTGCCGGTTCTGAAAGATGATGACTTTGTGTTGTGGGAATCCAATACCATTCTGCGCTATCTGGCGAACGCCTATGGCGGCGAGTGGCTCTATCCTCATGATCCGCAAACGCGAGCGCCTGTCGATCAGTGGATAGACTGGCAAGCTACCGAACTCAACACCTCATGGCGCTACGCATTTATGTCGCTGGTGCGAAACTCCCCGGCTCATCAGGATCCGCGTCTGCTGGCTGCGGCCAGTAAAGGCTGGGCGCACACTATGAGCATTCTCAATCAGCAGCTGGAAAAAACCGGCCGCTATGTTGCCGGACGTAATTTCACGCTGGCAGACATTCCGATTGGCCTGGCGGTGAACCGCTGGTTTGAGACCCCGCTCGACCATCCCGATTACCCTGCGGTGCGGACTTATTACGAGCGCCTGACTGAACGTCGCGGCTATACCGTCTGGGGCCGCAACGGTACACCCTGAGCCTCACCGCACGGTATTCCTGCCAGCTCACAGGCGATTTCGCCTGCACGCTGAATCGCCCGGCTGTAGCGCGCATCAAACGGATAGCAGCAGGAGAGTCGCAGCGCATGGTTGTAGCGCTCGCTCAGTGAGTAGAGTGCGCCAGGCGTAACGCAAATTTGCTCCTGCAGCAGCCGATCAAACATCGCGGTGGTATTCACGCCGCCCGGTAGCTCAACCCAGAAAACGAAGCCACCGCGCGGCAGTGTTGCGCGCGTGCCTTCCGGGAAGTAGCGGGCGATAAGACCCCGCGCCTCATCCAGATTAGCTGCATAGCGACGGCGCAGCGTGCGCAGATGGTGGTCGTAACCGCCGGAAGCCAGAAACTCCGCCAGCGTTTCGGAGAGCAGGGCAGATTCAGCCATTGAGGAGACGGCTTTCAGTCGGGCAATCGCATCATGAAAACGGCCTGCGGCGGTCCAGCCAATACGAAAATCGGGTGCCACGGTTTTAGTGAAACTGGTGCAGTAGATCACCCAGCCATCGCGATCAAAGGCTTTCACGGCGGGTGAGAGCGGCCAGTCGAACTGCAACTCGTCATACAGCCCATCTTCTATCAGCGGAACGTGGTAAGTGTTCACTAACTTTGCCAGCCGTTTCTTATTCTCCAGCGACATACCGCAGCCCAGCGGGTTCTGCGCGCTCGGCATCGCAATCAGCGCCTTGATACGCTGCTCCTGCAGCAGCATCTCCAGTGCATCCAGCGAGAGCCCGTGCTGTGGGTCAGTGGGGATTTCCAGTGCTTTCAGACCGAGCGAGGCCAGAAGCGGAAAGAGGAAAAAGTAGGTCGGCGACTCCAGTCCGACGCAGTCGCCGGGCTGCGTGACTGCTCTGAGCGCCAGCTGAAGCGCCTCCATGCAGCCGTGGGTCAGGGTGATCTCATCGGCGGTAATTGTCTGTCCGGCGTGCAGCGCCCGTCGCGCTATCTCCTCCCGTAAGCGCTCACTACCGGGCGGAAGCGCATAGCGACCAATCATGTTGGGATCACGACGCAACAATGAGGCGGTAATCCGGGCGATGCGTGCCGCCGGGAAAAGCTCACTGTCCTGCGGGCAGGCCAGCGAAATATTGGTGTAGTCGGGATGATTCTGCGCCGCAAACACCTTATCGATCAGGTCGAGTTTACCGCTGCTGGGATCGCGTACCCGGGTCTTATGCTGACCGTGGCGGGTGACGGCGGGCAACACGCCGCGCACGTAATAGCCCGACTGCGGACGCGCCTCAATCAGCCCGCGATCTTCCAGCATCTGCCAGGCATTCAGCACGGTATTGACGCTGACCTGATGTGACTGCGCAACACGGCGGATCGCCGGCAGGCGTTTACCGGGTTTCAGCGTTCCCTGATGGATGGCTTCAGCGAAGCTCTCTGCCAGCTGCTGATAGAGGGGTTGTTCGGTGGTGGGAGCAAGGGACACAATAGCCTCCGGCCTGAATGGGTACAATTTCTGTTAACGATAACTGTAACCATAACAATAGTGATTTTGTGTCCCTGTTACCATCTCTTTCCCCGCCGTAGCATAGAACTCTGTCTACCTTCAGGAGAGTCACCATGCTTGATCCCTCTTTCTTCAGTTACGTTACCGTGATGTCAATTACGCCAGGCCCGAACAATCTGCTGCTGGCGACCTCCGGGGTCAATTTTGGCATGCGGCGCACTCTGCCAATGGTGTTCGGTATTCTGGTGGGCTGTGCGGTGCAGACGGTGATTGCCGGGATGGCGCTGGAGGTGTTATTGCACTGGATGGCGGCGATTCGCCTGCCGCTGACGCTGGCAGGCTGTACTTATCTGATGTGGTTATCCTGGAAAATTTTTCGCGCTGCCGCACCCGAAGCGCGCACCCGTCCTCAGCCAATGACGATAGTGGGCGGCGCCTGCTTCCAGGCGATCAATCCCAAGGCCTGGCTGATGGCCACCAACGTCGCGCTGCTCTATAGCGGCAGCAGCGGCGTCCTGACGGTGATGATCGGCTTTATGCTGCTCAATCTGCCCTGCATCCTGATCTGGGCAGCACTGGGCGATCGCCTGCGCAGCCATCTGCAGATTGCCTGGAAGCGCCAGCTGTTTAACAGCCTGATGGCGCTGTCGCTGGTGGCGACCACCGTCTGGATGCTGACCGACGCGCTGCTGGCCGCTTAATCGGGCACACCCGGTGCAGTGGCCGACGGCCATTTCCAGTTCTGCACCTCCGGCAAATCTTCGCCATGCTCACGGACATAGCGATGATGTTCCGCCAGACGCTGCTGTAAATCCTCCAGCAGCTCAGGATGCGCGTCGGCCAGGCCCGGCACGCGCAGAATCGCCTCCTGCGCCAGATGATAGCGGTCAAGCTCGTTCAGTACCGTCATATCAAATGGCGTGGTGGTGGTTCCCTCTTCGTTAAAGCCGCGCACATGGAAGTTGCGGTGGTTGGTTCGGGAATAGGTCAGGCGATGTATCAGCGTCGGATAGCCGTGGAAAGCAAAAATCACCGGTTTATCCTGGGTAAACAGCGCGTCGAACTCCGCATCAGATTTGCCATGCGGATGCTGATCTTCCGGCTGCAGTGCCAGCAGATCGACCACGTTCACCACGCGGATGCGCAGTTCAGGCAGCATCTCACGCAGCAGATCGACCGCCGCCATCGTCTCCATAGTTGGGACATCACCGGCGCAGGCCATCACCACATCTGGCTGGTCATGTGCCGGCGTGGTGCCCGCCCAGCGCCACTCGCCCATACCCGCTTCACAATGGGTCACGGCACTGGCCATATCCAGCCACTGCGGCGCAGGCTGTTTGCCCGCCACAATCACATTGATGCGGTCCCAGGTGCGCAGGCAGTGATCGCCCACCCAAAGCAGCGTATTGGCATCGGGCGGCAGATAGATGCGCACGATGTCTGCTTTCTTGTTGGCAACATGATCGATAAAGCCCGGATCCTGATGACTGTAGCCATTGTGGTCCTGACGCCAGACGTGCGAAGAGAGCAGGTAATTCAGCGACGAAATCGGTTTACGCCAGCCCAGCTTGCGCGTCACTTTCAGCCACTTAGCGTGCTGGTTAAACATCGAATCGACGATGTGAATAAAAGCTTCATAGCAGTTGAACAGCCCGTGGCGGCCGGTCAGCAGATAGCCTTCAAGCCAGCCCTGACACTGATGCTCACTGAGGATTTCCATCACCCGGCCATCCCGCGCCAGCTGCTCATCGTACGGCTCTATTCGTTCCAGCCAGGTGCGGCTGGTCACGTCAAAGACCGGCGTCAGACGGTTAGAGGCCGTTTCATCCGGGCCAAACAGGCGGAAATTATCGCGGTTACGCTGGAACAACACGCTGAGATAGCGCCCCAGATGCTCTGTGGCCTGCGCTATCTCTGTGCCTGGCTCGCTGATATCGCAGGCAAACTCCGCGATGTCAGGTGCATCCAGCTCACGGCGCAGCAGGCCGCCATTGGCATATGGCGAAGCCCCCATGCGTTTATCGCCTTCCGGTGCCAGCGCCTGCAGTTCCGGCTTCAGGCGACCCTGTTCATCAAACAGATCGTCGGGCTGATAGCTCCGCATCCACGTTTCAAGGATCTGGCGATGACCTTCATCTTCACGACAGGCCGCGACCGGCACCTGATGCGCCCGCCAGAAATCCTCCACTTTCTTGCCGTCGACCGTTTCAGGGCCGGTCCAGCCTTTGGGGCTACGCAGGATAATCATCGGCCAGCGCGGCACGTCGTTGCTGGCGTTGCCGCTGCGCGCCTCACGCTGATACGCAGCGATCTTACTGAAGGCGGTATCCAGCGTCTCCGCCATCAGCGGATGCATTTTTTCCGGTTCATGCCCGCAGACAAACAGCGGCTCATAGCCGTAGCCGCTGAATAGCTGGTGCAGATCCTCATCGCTGCTGCGGCCCAGTAGCGTCGGGTTAGCAATCTTGTATCCGTTAAGATGCAGAATCGGCAGCACTGCGCCGTCACGTTCAGGATTGAGGAATTTGATGCCGTGCCAGCTGGAGGCCAGCGGCCCGGTCTCCGCTTCGCCGTCGCCAATCACGCACGGCACCACCAGATCGGGATTATCGAAGGCCGCACCAAAGGCATGAGAGAGCGAATAGCCCAGCTCGCCGCCTTCATTAATTGAGCCCGGCGTTTCCGGTGCCGCGTGGCTGGGAATGCCGCCAGGGAAGGAAAACTGTTTAAACAGGCGCTGCATACCCGCCGCATCCTGCGAGATGTGCGGATAAATCTCACTATAGCTGCCCTCCAGCCAGGTATTCGCCACCATGCCGGGACCGCCGTGGCCTGGCCCGCAGATATAGATCATATCCAGGTTCTGTTTGCGGATAACACGGTTGAGGTGGGCATAGATAAAATTCAGACCTGGCGTGGTGCCCCAGTGACCCAGCAGACGCGGTTTAATATGTTCCGGCCTGAGTGGCTCGCGCAACAGCGGGTTATCCATCAGGTAAATCTGTCCAACTGAGAGATAGTTCGCTGCCCGCCAGTAGCGGTCGAGCAGGGTAAATTCGGGTGACGCAGGGGAGTAAGACATGCGGGTTCCTCCTGATCGTTCGGCTAAAAGATGCCTTAACCCTAATAGAGAATCCTCAGGACGACCAGGCAACCGCCCAATAAAAAAGGCCCCGCTATGCGGAGCCTTTTTATCAACGGCACTGTATTACTTGCCGACGACGAACGCGGTTTCCCGTCCTTCATCGTTGGCCGCCATCGGCGTAACCGGCGAATAGTCGAGCTGCAGAACACGACTGGTCTCGGCTAACACTTTTTCTGTCAGCGCCACGTCGCCATTAAGCTTACGTCCCCAGGAGGGGACCACCGCACGGATTTTGTTCTGCCATTCCGGTGAAGCCATCTGCTCAGGACAGACCTTGTGCAGCAGCTCCAGCATGATGGGTGCCGCCGTTGAGGCGCCTGGCGAGGCACCCAGCAGAGCGGAAATCGTACCATCCTGCGAGGCGACCACTTCGGTGCCCAGACGCAACACGGCGCCCTCTTTCTCATCTTTCTTGATAATCTGCACACGCTGACCCGCTGTGACAAGGCGCCAGTCTTCCTGCTTCGCCTGCGGCACATAAGCACGCAGCGCCTCCATCCGGTCGCTGTCGCTTTGCAATACCTGATCCATCAGGTATTTCACCAGATCGAAGCTTTTCAGCCCCACTTTGACCATTGGCAACATATTGCTGCTGTTCAGGGACGTGAACATATCCATCAACGAACCCTGTTTCAGGAACCGGGTCGAGAAAGTGGCGAACGGGCCAAATAGCAGCACCTGCTTGCCATCCAGCACGCGGGTGTCAACGTGCGGCACGGACATCGGCGGCGCACCGACGCTGGCTTTGCCGTAAACCTTAGCCATGTGTTGCGCAACGACCTGCGGGTTTTCCGTGACCAGGAATGAACCGCCCACCGGGAAACCGGCGTAACCATTCGCTTCCGGGATACCGGCTTTCTGCAGCAGCGGTAACGCCGCGCCACCCGCACCAATAAAGATTTTGCTCGCCGTCAGCGTGCGACGCGTGCCGCTGTTCAGACACTGCAGCGTCACCTGCCAGCGACCATCGGCAAGCTTTTTGAGATCCCGCACTTCCTGACGCAGACGCAGCTGGAAATTCGCTTTCTTCTCTAACGAGGCGATCAGCTGACGGGTGATCTCACCGAAGTTCACATCGGTGCCCATCTCTGTCCAGGTCGCGGCCACTTTCTGGCGACGGTCACGGCCATTCATTACCAGCGGGATCCAGCGGGCAATCTGCTGCGGATCTTCGGAGTAGGCCATACCGCGGAACAGAGTGCTTTTCTGCAACGCTTTGAAGCGCTTGCGCAGGAAGTCGACATTGTCGTCGCCCCAGACAAAGCTCATGTGCGGCGTGCTATGAATAAAGCTTTTGGGATTGCGCAGGTTGCCTTTCTGAACCTGATAAGCCCAGAACTGGCGGGAAATCTGAAACGATTCGTTGATCGTTATCGCTTTAGAGATGTCGATGCTGCCATCCGCCTGCTGAGGCGTATAGTTCAGCTCCGCCAGCGCCGCATGACCGGTGCCCGCGTTATTCCAGCCGTTGGAGGATTCTTCGGCCACGCTATCGAGCCGCTCCACCATTTCGATGGACCAGTCCGGCTCTAAATCCTGCAGCCATGCACCGAGGGTAGCGCTCATCACACCAGCACCAATCAGCAGCACGTCAACGTCTTTGCGCTCCTGCGCAGTAGTGGTGTCCTTTGCCATGGCACTCATCGCGAGCGCAAGGTTTACAGCTGAATTGCTCATGAGGCGATATCTCCTCTTCTGTTGACCTGAAGCCCAACAGTTTCGCAGGCGAAATAGTCACGCTTCTTACGAGCGCGTTGCGCTATTTCTCAAAGGTTAAGTCTCAGGTATAGGGTTAAAGCGGTGATAACGCGTTAACTGAACGTTATGCTTAGTCATCCGAATATAACATTCTCGCATCTGAATTAAACATTAGTTTATTTTTTAAATGCAGAAATGATTCAGCATAAGAATTAATCATCACGATGCGCGGCGTATTAGTGATTTTTTAGAGTGAAGTCAGTGAGTTAACTAAAAGCGGATGTTGCGGAAAAGCCCCATGCTGGTGCAGTGCCGGAAAGGATGTGAACAGTGCGGAATTATTTAATTAGCTGAAATTTAGCGATTTATTGCGCAGTAAGGAATAACAGGAATCAGGATGGCAGGGCCTTAACAGCCGCTTGTGTAAAAATAATGTTACATTTTTGTGAGTGTGAAAATGCGTGCGCATCGGCCCACGCATCGGATTCACCTATGACTGATTCGCGCTGGCAGGCAGCTTTTTCAGACTTATCGCCATGCGGTTATAGGTGTTCATCAGGCCAATCGCGATGTTCAGATCGACAATCTCTTTTTCACTGAACTCGGCTGTCAGTGCCGCATAGCAGGCGTCTGGCGCACCCTGCTGAGCAATCAGCGTCAGGCATTCAGCCCAGTGGAGAGCGGCCTTCTCTTTCTCACTGAACAGCGTCCCCGATTCATGCCAGACCGGGGTCAGCACGATCTTATCCCAGCTCATACCCGATTTATTCAGCGCTTTAGTATGCATATCAATGCAGTAGGCGCAGCCGTTAATCTGGGAAATGCGCAGGAACAGCAGTTCCAGTAAAGTGAGTGGCAGATCGGTTTGTGCCAGATAACTGTATACGCCGCCCAGCGCTTTCATGCCTGCCGGTGCTGCAAGGTGAAAATCGATACGTTCGCTCATCTTATTGCCTCCTGGGATTGATGAGGTGATTTTCGGCCTTTCAATGGAGCAGATAAAGTGCCAAAAAATGAGAGTCTGACTGGCCCATCGCCGCTTTCTACGCTGACACTGCAACGCGGTGCATCACGGGGGCTCAGCGAACAGCTGCGACTGCTGATTGAACAGGCGATTGGTGAAGGGCGTTTACAGCCTGGTACGCGTTTACCTTCCTGCCGCGATCTGGCGGCGCAGCTCGGCGTGGCACGTGGCACCGTGCGTGCCAGCTATGACATGTTGGTTGATGGACAGTTTCTGCAGGCCAGAGGCGCAGCAGGCACCTTCGTCAGCCCATTACCACCGTTAAAACCGGCCGGCAATGATGCCAACTGCAAGTCACTCCATCCTGATGGAATTGAAGAGTATGAAGCGCCACCGCTGACCTTTCAGATGGGCATTCCGGCCAGCGATGCGTTTCCGGCAAAAGTCTGGCTGCGCATCCTGCAGCGTCAGACGCGCATGCAGGTCAGCAGACCGGCGAGTTATCCCGATCCACGCGGCAGCTTAGCGCTGCGTCAGGCGCTGGTGGCCTACCTGGCGGTGGCACGCGGCCTGCGGTGTCAGGCGGATCAGATCATTATCACCAGCGGTTATGCGGGCGCGATGGGCCTGATTGGGCTGGCGATGAATTTTCAGGGCAAAAAGGCCTGGCTGGAGGACCCCGGATTCTGGGTGGCACGTCGCGCGGTTGAAGCGCTACACGTCACGCCGGTTGCCGTGCCGGTTGATGCCGAAGGGTTGCAGGTGGCGACCGGGATTTTCCGCGCGCCGGATGCCGCTTTCGCGCTGGTCACACCGGGACAGCAGGCGCCGCTTGGCATCACCATGAGTCTGGTACGCCGTCATGAATTGCTGAACTGGGCCAGCCGGGAGCAGCGCTGGATTATCGAAGATGATTATCTCGGCGAGCTTCAGCCCGGTAATCGCGCGGCCCCTGCACTCGCCGCGCTCGACAGTGAAGGGCGGGTGCTGCACATCGGCACCTTCAGCAAGACGCTGACGCCGCAACTGCGGCTCGGTTTTATGGTGGTTCCGCCGGCGCTGACGGCGCGCTTCGGTGAGGTCTGCGCGTTGCTTTCGCCTGCATCCTCAGGATTGTTACACAACGCGGTGGCGGAGTTTCTGCGGGAAGGCCACTTTATGCGGCATCTGCGGCGCATGAAGCGCGTTTATCATGAGCGACTGGAGCAGATGATCGCGGCGCTCCATCCTTACTTTCCCGACCTGCAACGCGCCGGGCTGGCGGTGATTGTCCGCTTACCCGCCGGTACTCCGGATGAGGCCATTGCGCAGCAGGCGGTGGAGTGGGGCATGGCCCCCTCGCCGCTGTCGGTCTGGTATCAGCAGGCCGGGCAGCGCGGTGCGGGTCTGGTACTGGGTGCGGCACATCTGCCGCGTGAAGGTTACGCGCGCAGCGCTGAACGGCTAAAAGCGCTGGTCGATGCGCAGGCGGTCAGCCCCTGAACCAGCGACGCCAGACAAAGCGGATAACAAAAAACTCTATGGCGCCCAGTAGCAAAAACCAGATGCAAAACACCACCGTATAGAGCTGATTCAGATCCTGTAAATGGAACATCTGCAACAGATGCTGCGCTACTGTCACGCTAAAAGCGGGCGCGGGCAGCAGCAGCGCCGAGAGAAAGCCCAGCAGCAAAATGCCACCAGGCACAACCAACGTTTCAAAAGGGCTATTCATAACCGGTTTCCCATATTTATCAGCCCGGCATTTTCCGGTAATCGCCGACAGGGTTCAATGGTGGTGTGCGGCAATCCGCCCACACGGCGTAGTGCAGGGCAGGGAAAACGGCCAGAAAATGCTTTGCCACCATCGACTTAGCGCCATTCATAGCGAATGATAAGAGTTATAGCCTTTGCTATACTTAAATCCCTGATTTTACTGTCTTTTTATCTTGAGGTTTGCGTGGTAGACTGCGCCCACTTTTTCATAACTGAACACTTTGTGTGGTGAATTCAGCGTGAATTGCCGCTTTTTCGCCCCAGGTGAATAAATCATGACCTTTATTGCCACTTTAATTCTTGCGCTGGGTATGTCGATGGACGCGTTTGCCGCTGCGCTGGGCAAAGGTGCCACATTGCATCGTCCTGGTTTTAAAGAAGCGCTGCGTACCGGTCTGATCTTCGGCTCTATTGAAGCGCTGACCCCGCTGATTGGCTGGGCACTTGGCCTGGCGGCCAGTCGTTACATCATGGCGTGGGATCACTGGGTTGCCTTCACCCTGCTGGCCTTTCTGGGTGGCCGTATGATGATGGAAGGTTTTCGTCAGACAGCCGTCGCAGAACCTTGTGAAGCCCCGCAAAGTCATGGCTTTATGGTCCTGGCGACCACTGCCGTCGCGACCAGCCTGGATGCACTGGCGGTCGGCGTTGGTCTGGCCTTTTTACAGGTGAATATCATCACCACCGCGCTGACCATTGGTGCCGCCACCACAGTGATGGCGACGACCGGCGTATTAGTCGGACGCTTTATCGGTCCGGTACTGGGCAAATGGGCGGAAGTACTGGGTGGCGTGGTGTTAATCGCCGTCGGCTCCACCATTCTGTTGCAGCATCTTGGCTACACCGCCTAGGGCCTTTGCACATAAAAGCGGTATTTTTGTGATCTGCTTCAAATTTATTTGCTGTTAAAACGCACAGCGGCTATACTTTTTCAGTATATGTTCAACTAAATTTGAATCAGGCATTTTATGAAACGCATCATTAAACACGTGTTCCGCGCTTATGTTGAGACGTTCAAACACGTACCGCCGGGTGCCATGTACTAAGCACCCCGCAAGAAACCCTCGATAATCGCGGTCAGGGATCGACCTGTGATTATCACCTTTTGCTTTTGCTTTCTTCTGAGTAAACCCGCGTTTTGCACTTCCTGGTGCGTCTAATCTGCTTCTGCCACTCTTCTTGTTGTGTTTCCGCTAAAAACACTTTCTGGCGACAAAATGACGCCTTTGCAGCCGTGCGTTATGTGCTGGTTGTAATTCCTTGTTTATGTAACCTGGTTTTCGATTTCATGCTGATTGTCTCTGCGTCAACGTGAGAATCATGGCAAAAGTGTCATGATTTAGTGCCGCTCTAAGTTGTAAATTTTTTCTGATAGGTCATCCTTTAATATGCTATCTCATGTAGCTTAATTCTGTCGTAATCGACGGCTTATAGCTGAATATATGAGGTCTTATCGGCGATATAATGTTCAGGGAGAATATAAATGGATGCAGCATTGCTCGATATGATGCGCTCAGGCCGAAATAAGCACTGGGCTGAAACAATGATTAATCTTGAGGCCAGAAAGCTGATCAATACGGCTAATCATGTGTCCTCGGCCCATCTTTCAAATGGCATGACTCAGGTAAAGTTCGTTCAGGAGATTAGAGATCTCATTGAGAAGGAATTTGCCGCTGCACGACGTGCAAAATCTGACGAAGAGTGCAGTGCGTGGCATGTATTAGAAATTTGCGGATAGAAATGGAAAACCTTCAGGAGCAGGACAGAATGCTGCGCATGAAAGCTGCGAAACTCTACGCCAAAGTGGAGTTTGTTAAGGAAAACAATAAAATCGTTGGGTATGTGATTTCTGCTGTAAATGTTGTTATGGCCGGTGCCGAAATAGCTACTGGCCTAACCCTTATAGGTTCTATGACGCCTATGGGTATTCTGGCCGGTGCAGTGCTGGTTATTGACGGCGCTAACGGCATAAGCAAAGAATTTTCGAACTACGTTATGGGTATAAAAAACACCGAAGGTTTAGTGGCTGATGCTGCCATGTCTTCCGCTCAATTTATGGGGTTCAGTCCAAACAGCGGGCTGGCAGTCTATAAATCAGTCTCGCTGGTCGCAAATGCTTATACCGTATTTGGCCTCTTCAGGCGCCCCGGAACCTGGCGTTTATTCAGATACATGCCATCCGATTATTTCCGAAAAGTTAACACAATGAGCCGCGCCAAACTCACAATGCACATAGTCGGTTATGGTGTTACGGCCAAAGTCATATTTGACCTTATATCTGTTAAGGGCGCTGTTCAGAATTAGTTGTTAATTTACGATAGCGCCATGCCTTATAGGCAAGTGTTGCTGGCGTTAGATACCATATAAAAGGTAATACAATTGCAAGTGTACCTGTGAGCGTGATGCTGGTATCTGAGGATGCCAGCACTAACGTGAGAACGAGAATGGCTAAGGCAACGATAGTAATCCACTTTGCAGCAATAAAGCGGTTAGCAAGGTCATGGATAACCGAATCCAGAGAGCCGCCATAGTTAGCAATGTTGTTTTTAAGCTTCTGAAGATCTGCATAGTTAAAGCCGGAATCCAGCAGCGCCTTTTCGTTCAATTTCATAGACTTTTATCCTTAAAATTACCTGTGTAGCTTAAATAACTTTACCTGATAATGGCACTAAAAATCCCGCAAAGGGCACTCTTTCTGATAACTACTCTTTATGTCTGATATCCAGCTCTAAAGCGCGAAGCACTTGTAAACAGGATTATGCAGCAGTGCGCTACTTGCCATCTGCAATATAGTGTACGGTCGGGGTCATGTTGTCCGCAAAACAGCAAGCGACGCTACACAGCAAATTTTGCCATTCTCTAAGAAATTACCTCTTACGCCAAACCTTCAACCCACCATTAACCCGCCTTCAACCCAATCCCGTCCTACACTGAATTATCCTCCCCAAATCAGGAGCAGCGGATGATCCAGAAGCATCGACGAAAACAGGCAGCGATTGTGGCAGGCGTGGGATTAGGTGTAGCGGCTACGCTTTGGGGTATGAAACGCTGGCAGCAACTGAAGCAGACGCCGCCGGTGTTGCCGCGCAGTCACCACGCCGGGCTGGCGGGTTATTTCCAGCAGGTGGGCGACTGGCGCATGTTTACGCGTGTCACACCTAATGAGGATCAGGGACTGCCGGTGGTGCTGATTCACGGGCTGGTGATGTCGGGCCGGGCGATGGAGCCGCTCGCACTGGCACTGGGCCGCGACTATCACGTACTGGTGCCGGATCTGCCTGGTTTTGGGGCCAGCACGCTGCCACCTTCCGCACCCATCATGACGGTGGATCAGCAGGCTGATGCGCTCTGGCTCTGGCTGCAGCACAACGGGTTTCAGCGTGCCATCTGGGTGGGCAATGCGTTTGGCTGCCAGATTCTGGCTGCGCTGGCGGTGAAATATCCGCAGGCGGTAGCGGGGCTGGTCTTGCAAGGGCCGACGGTGGATCGCCATGCGCGCAGTCTGACACGCCAGTTCTGGCGCAACTGGCGCAATCGTGGTCTGGAGGCGCATCGCTCGCCGGGTTCGCTGGCGCGCATCGACTACGCCAAGGCCGGGCTATGGCGCGCGTTCGGCACATTACGCGTCATGATGCGCGACCATATTGAGCATCGCCTCACTTACATCAACGCGCCAACACTGCTGCTGCGTGGCTCGCGTGATCCAGTCTGCCCGGCACGCTGGCTGGATGAGCTCGCCGCGCTGATGCCGCGCAGCGAACGTCTGACGCTGCGCGATGGTACCCACACGCTGCACTACGTCTATCCGTGGAGTTTCTGCAACGCCATCCGCCCGTTCGTGGCGCGCATTCAGCAGGAGAATCAGCATGAGTAAACCGCCCAAGGGCATCGCCCGTTTTGACTCTGCTGCCGCCATGCTTCTGGCGCTTGCAAATGCGCTTCACGATCGTCCCTTCGCCAGTCCGAGCCAGTCACCGACGCTTGACCGGTTACTGCCCTCGCTGAATCGTCTGCCGACCGGGCTACGTGAGTGGGGTTATGCGCTGGGCGGCATGGCAGAAGGCATCAGCCTGCGGCAGGCGGGTGAGCTGGATATAGAAGGCATTGCTGAATGGATGGTGAGTGAGTACCCACAGCAGGATTATCCGGCGGCCTTTATCGGTTCGTCGAACGGCGCGCTGGTACATCTGGCGTCGGCAATGAACGTGCCCTGGCTGCCGCAGACGTTTCTCTGTCCGGTGCGCGCCGCCAGTAACGATCCGGATGATGCAGAAGCGAATTTTGAGCAGGGTAAAGAGGTGGCCGCCGCGCTGCTGGCTGCCTGGCCACGGCTGGCGGTTCACCACATGCACGATCCGAATCAGGATCGCCTGATGCTCGACCAGATGCGCTATTTCCGGCTGAAACTGCGCGAACTGCCGCTGGCTTTTAACGAATTCCTGATGGGCAGTCTGCCCGCCGGTTCCACGCTGTTTATCAATCACTGCACCCAGCAATGGCCGGTAACGCGCACCAGCGATCGCTCTTTCTTTCAGTTTGGTGCGCCGGGCGGAGCCAGCGAAAAAGAGTTTATGCAGGGCGGTCCGCGCGTGGCGGAATATCTGGCACGTTACGGTGTGGATCGTGAGCGCTGGACGCCGCCAGCCATTACCGACCGGGTGCCGGAAGCGGAGTGGGGGCTGGATGGTTATCTGATCGCACCGCTGAAAAAGCTTGCCGAAGCGCAGAGCTGGAAGCTGATGGAGATTCGCTACGAGAATCCGGAAGCAATGAGTTATGTGGTGGCGGAGATCTACCGCGACTGGTATCTGGCGGCGGGAATCTTACCGACCCGGCTGACGGTGGACAGTTTCCTGCTGATGGATCCGTGGTGTACGCAGCAGCAGCAGTCGATTCCGTTCTGGCTGAGCTTTAGCAGCGAATCCTCGGCATTAGCGCTGCAACGTTTCCTGGAAAAACAGCCGCCATTCCGTAACATCGATATGATGCTCTTTTCTCATGGTACCGACAGTATCGGGCTGGCGGAGATTGATCGCTGGCGGGCGCTGCTGTCCCATGCGCGTGACGAGGGAGTTTTAATTGGTGTGGATGAAGCCCGCTACCCGCGTGACTTCGCGACGTTTGCCCGCTTCGACTCGGCGCTGCGTGAACGGGCACCGCTGTTGCCACCGCCGCCTCCGCTTAATTCAGAGAAGGTGATGGCAGGTATTAAACGTTACGGTGCAAAACATGGCGTCACGCTGACGGCGCTGACGTAGCCGCCACGCCGTCCTGCGATTATTCGCCGTCGGTGATGGGCTGGCGCACCAGCAGCAGGTAGGCGAGTGCGCCAACCAGCGTGACGCAGGCACAGATCATCAGCGCCAGGCTGAACGATTTGGTGGTGTCGAGCACCCAGCCGGTGATCACTGGCGCGAACGAGGCGAAGATAAAGCTGGCAAAGTTCTGGATGCTGCCGACCGAAGCGGTCATGCGGGCGGTGACGTTAGCGTGGATCAATCCCCAGCACGAGGTCCCGGCGAAGTGGATACAGAACAGCGCCATGCCAATCAGCGTCACGGCGCTGGTGGTGTCGGTCGCGCGGGTCACCACGGCGGTGAATCCGGCTGACAGCAGCATCCCACTAACGATGCAGACTTTGCGGGTTTTTACGGCGTTAAAGCCACGACGCACCAGCGAGTCAACCACATAGCCATTCAGCAGCATTCCCGCTGCACCAAACAGGAACGGAATCGCCGCCAGCAGGCCAGTACTTTTCAGATCGAGATGATAGGTGGACTGCAGGTAGCCCGGCAGCCAGGCGATATAGAGCCACGCGGTGTAGTTGATGCCGCTGAAGCCAATCATCATGCCCCACATGGTGCGCTGCTTAAACAGGCCACGCCACTCTTTGAAGCTGATGGGCTCTTTCCGCGACGCCACGCTGCCCGCCTGCAGATAGTGGATCTCTTCGGCGCTCAGGGTGTTGTTATCCCGGTCGCGGTAAATCATATACCAGCCGATAGCGAGGAACATGCCGAGGATACCGATGGTGACAAACATGCCACGCCAGCCCATCACCAGCATCATCGCCGCCAGAATCGGCGGGGCCACCGACAGCCCAATCATTGAAGCGGCATTAAACATCCCCATTGGCATGCCGCGATCTTTAATGTTGAACCAGTCGTTGATCACTTTCACGCCGCACGGGTTCATCGGCGCTTCGCCAATACCCAGGCCAATGCGCACCAGGATGAACTGGGTAAAGTTATGCACCAGACCCGAGGCGGCCTGGAACAGCGACCAGATAAACATGCCGATGCCGAGCATAATGCGCGGCCCTTTACGATCCAGCAGCGCGCCACACGGCAACTGCGCCAGGCCATACGCCAGCGAAAAAGCAGAAAGCAGGAAGCCGATTTCGGTGGCGCTTAGCCCCATCTCATCGCGGATGGTCATGTTCGCGACCGACAGCGAGCTGCGATCCAGATAGTTGATGATGGCGGCGAACAGCAACAGCAGCATCGCCGTAATCTGCACTTTGCGGATACGCGGTGAACGCACCACATCGCTGCGCATTGGCACGAAATCCTGGCCTGGTGGCGTGTCGCCGGTCACGCTGTCGCGACCGGTTACTGAGGTCTTTTCCATTGCACTCTCCCGAAACTGGGTACTTATCGTTATGGTGAGAAGGGGTCTGCGCGCAGCGGCAAAAGGCCGCCGTGACGTTGCAGTCGAGACTAAGAGCAAAGGGTTAAGGATGTTGCAAAGATGTTTCTGAATCGTGCGGGAGCTAATGCTTTGTGGTTTTTAATCGGTTTTTAATTGTACTGACCGATTGAGCGCACCATTGAGGTTTTAGCGGTCGCCAGATGGTTATGTAATGCACAGAGCGCATCAATATCCTGACGGCCAATCAGCGCGGTCAGTATCGCCATATGCTCCTCCAGCGCGACAATGTTACGCTGCTTAAGATCGCTTTCATCCCACTGATAATGCGAGTGAAAGATGACTGAGATGATCTCCAGCGACTGATTAAAAAATGGATTATTGGCGGCGGATAAAATCAGCGAATGCATCTGACGGTCCAGCGCAGCAAAGTGGCGATAGTTACTGGCGATGGTGTCGCGCATGGATCGGTGACGATCCAGCAGATCCCGCGCCTGCACCCAGCGCTCATCGCTGGCGGGCAGATTCAGGAAGCGGCTCAGGGCGTGGGTTTCCAGCATCTCGCGCAGTTCAAACAGCTTCTCGGCATAATCCTGAGTGAATTTTTTCATGCGCCACTGACCGCGTTTCACCGGCTCCAGCAGGTCATAGCGCATAAAGCGCAGCAGAAATTCGCGCACCACAACCGGACTGACTTTCACCTGCTGCGCCAGTTGCAGCTCGCTGAAGGTGTCGCCGGGCACCAGCTGCCGCTGATTGATCATATTAAAAAACATCTGCTCAAAGTGACTGGCCTGCTGCTCAATCGGCGGCGTTAAGGCGCTAAAACTGTCCTCATCGCGGGGATCACGCACGATAACGTAGGTTTGATCCACTTTATCCAGCACGCCGCACTGATGCAGATAGTGCAGGGTATGTCGCACCGTGGTCCGGCTGATATTGAACATCTCCGCCAGCGCCGCCTGCGGTGGCAGGGGCGAACGAATATGTCGCTGAGCGATACTCTCCAGCATCTGGTTGATGACGTTCTGGCGCAAATTCTGGCTGCGGCTCATCTGACTCTCCGGTTTTTAATGCATTAAAAACCATTCAAAGCCCAAAAAAATCGCCGTGCTTCACACTTCCCGTAAACGAACGCTGCGCATCAGGCAGGATTCGCCGTAACTGCCTGCAGGACAACCGGAGAATCACCATGACAACAATGAAAGCACTGGTCATCGCTGAACCACGTAAGATGGTCTGGGCCACCCGCGACACCCCCACGCCTGCCGCTGGCGAGGCGCTGATTAAAATTCTCACCGCCGGAATCTGCGGCACGGATATCCACGCCTGGTCCGGCAATCAGCCGTTCTTCAGCTATCCACGGGTGCTGGGCCATGAAATCTGTGCGGAAGTGGTGGCGCTGGGTAGTGGCGCCGAGGGCTTTCAGGCAGGCCAGCGGGTGGCGTTAATGCCCTACATCTCCTGTCTGCGCTGCGACGCCTGCCAGAGTGGCAAGACCAACTGCTGTGAACAGATCTCGGTGATAGGCGTGCATCAGGATGGCGGTTTCTGCGACTACTTAAGCGTGCCGGTCAGCACGTTGCTGGCGGTGGATGAGGTGGCCCCGGAAGCGGCCGCGCTGATTGAGCCCTTTGCCATCAGCGCCCATGCGGTGCGTCGTGCAGGCATTGTGGCGGATGAGCAGGTTCTGGTGGTGGGTGCCGGACCGATTGGGCTGGGTGTCGCCGCCATTGCCGCCGCCAGTGGCGCGCAGGTCGTGGTGGCGGACACCAGCGAATTCCGTCGCCAGCATGTCGCTGATCAGCTGGGTCTGGCGGCACTGAATCCGGCGGATGAGGCGTTTTACAGCGCGCTACGGGATCAGTTTGGTGGTCGTCTGGCGCTGAAAGTGATCGACGCCACCGGCAGCCCGGCGGCGATGAACAATGCGGTTAACCTGATGCGGCACGGCGGCACAATCGTCTATGTCGGCCTGCACAAAGGCGATCTGGTTATCCCTGACAGTGAATTCCACAAAAAAGAGACCACGCTGATGGGCAGCCGCAATGCCACCCGCGAAGATTTTAATCTGGTAAGTGCACTGATGGCCAGCGGCCAGCTGCGTGCTGAAATGATGCTGAATCATCACCTGGCTTTCTCCACGCTGGATGAAACCTTTGAGTCGCAAGTCATCAATAATCGCGAACTGATCAAAGGCGTGATTCACTTCGACCGCTAACGCGGCGTTTCAGGGCGCGGTGAGGGTTTCAAAGAAGTGCGCCCGCACCGCGTCGGCATCCACGCCGAGCGCGATACGCTGGGCGGGCAGACCGGCAAAGGGATCATCGCGCGACGCCAGTGCGCCGAGCTTACGCACAGTCTGACCGCAGGCGATGCCCTCGGTGATGACCCGCAGCGGACTTTCAGTGAGGGTAAAGGCCTGCGGCAGCGTCAGCCACGCCACTGCCAGGGTATCGTGCAGCGCCATACCGGCAAAACCCTCCTTTGCCAGGCTGTAAGCCAGATAAGGACGACAGATAGCGCTCAGCACCGGCTGGTTCAGACGCTGAACCTCATCACTGCTGATTAACACCTTGTGCGTGACATCCAGAGGGATGACCACCACGTTCAGCGCCGAGGCGAGCACCTGATCGGCGGCATGCGGGTCTTTCCAGATATTAAATTCGCTGAAGGGCGTCACGTTGCCGCTGTGGCCATCGGTGCCAAACGCGCCGCCCATGATCACCAGCTCTTTCACCAGCGGAATAATATCCGGCGCCTGATTAATGGCCGTGGCGATGTTGGTCAGCGGACCAATCGCCACCAGGGTGATCTGATGCGGCTGCGCCCGCACGCTGTCGATAATAAACTGCACCGCGCCTGGCGCCTCATCGCTGCAGGTGTTATCAAACGCATCGCCCAGTCCATCTTCACCGTGCAGCCGGGCGGGCGCAGAGGGCGCCAGCGCCAGCGGCCGTGAACAGCCGCGATAGACCTCCGCATTAATCGCCATTTTGTCGCAGAACAGCCGGGCATTTTTCACCGCCTGACCCACCGCTACGTTGCCAGACACCGTGGTAATTCCCAGCAGATGCTGCGTCCGCGCCGCATAAGCCAGCGCAAAGGCATCATCCACGCCGATATCAGTATCAAAAATCAGGGTACGCATAGGCTCTCCGCAACAGGCTGTAAACTCTCAGCATTACCCCGCCAGCGGGCAGGGCGTCAAGCGATTCATCCGCCATGCGCACAGGCTTGCCAGCCTGAAACGGGCGTCGTATTATCACCGGCTCAAGGTGATGGCGTGCCACCTTTCCCAACCGCCGGTGGGCTTAACACCGGCTGATGACGCCTGACACTCAATCCTTTCGCGGGAGCTGAGGTGTCAGGCGCAGTTTATCTCTGCCTTTCCCCCCTCAGCCCGACATTACTCTGTTATCAGGAGCAACACATGTTTAAACCGTTACTGGCTGTGATGATCGGCGGCTCTGCCGGCTGTGTACTGCGCTGGCTGTTCTCGATGCGTTTTAATGCGCTCTTTCCTAATCTGCCGCCGGGCACGCTGCTGGTGAATCTGATCGGCGGGCTGGTGATCGGCGGCGCAATGGCCTGGTTTGTGCGCCATCCCGACGTGGACCCGATCTGGAAACTGCTGATCGTCACCGGACTCTGTGGCGGCCTGACAACATTCTCCTCGTTTACTGCGGAATTAATGGGGCTGCTTCAGACCGGAAAATATATGTGGGCGATGGCCAGCGCGCTAGTGCATGTGATTGGCTCACTGCTGATGGCGTTTGCGGGTTTTGCGCTGGTCACGCTGCTGGGCTGATCTGGCTAATCGGCGCTTGTCTTAACGCTTAAGAGGTAGATACTGTTTCAGGTTTTACGCCCGCATGGCTATTGCGGGCGTAACGCTGAACGTCACCGATTATTCCGGACGATTAAGGAGCCGAGCCATGCGAACCAATCCTACCTTCCTTAACCTGGTGTTGTTAAACGGTGAACCCGACCAGAAACTGCAGGCGGCGCGCGACGCCGGTTTTGATCAGGTCGAGATCTGGCGCGAGGATGTTGACGCATACGAGGGCGGTGCGGCAGCACTGGCTGAGATCAGCGCACTGAAGGGACCTGGCTTTACTAATCTGCAGGTGTTGCGCGATTTTACCGGCGCACCGGGTGCGCTACGGTGCCAGAAGCGCGAAGAGCTGCGCCAGTTTATACAGATTGCCCGGACGCTGGGCTGCGACACGATTCAGGCACCGGCCAGCACCCGCGAAGATTGCTGCGCCGACCAGATTGATGATGACCTGCGCTGGATGGCCTCTGAAGCTGCACGCTACAACATGCGCATTATGTATGAGCCGATGGCCTGGTGCAGCGTGGACAATACGCTGCCGCTGGCGTGGCAGCGATTGCAGCGGCTCGATCAGCCCAATATCGGGCTGGTGGTGGATCTTTTCCATATCTGCGCACTGGGCGGTGACGCCTCGCAGCTGGACGGCATTCCTGCCGACCGTATTTATGAAGTGCAGCTGTGTGATATGGCCGCGGTTCCCGCGCAGGATAAGCATAGCCTGATGGCGATGGCAAAACACCATCGTCAGTTGCCCGGCGATGGCATTATTGATGTTGAACGCTTCGTCGATAAGCTGAAAAGTGCAGGCTATCAGGGGCCGGTGGGTATCGAAGTCTTTAATGATACGCTGAAACGCCTGCCGCCCGACGTCGCAGCACGTCATGCCTGGCAGGCGTTAAACCGCTACTGGGGTTAGTCCTGTAAACACTGGCCGATAAATCCGGCGGCGTGCATAGCACCCTGAGCGGAAATAGTGTGGCCGGTGGCGGGTTCAAAGCGCGCGTCGACCGGCACCGCTGCGGCCCGGAGTCGTGCTGCGGCAGATTCGCTCTCCTGCCACGGGATCACCTCATCGGCCTGACCGTGAATCAGCAGCGCGGGCACATGAGCCTGCGGGGTTAATTCACCGTCAACCGCCAGACGCCCGGAAAAGGCGACCACGCCTGCCAGCGGATAACGGCCTGACGCCAGGGCATCCAGTGCCATGATCGATCCCTGCGAGAAGCCGACCAGCACCACATCCTGCCAGCGTTCCGCGAAGCCGTGCTGCGCAATAATCTCGCTAAGGGTTGCATCAAATGCCGCCCGCGCTGCCCGAACACGGGCAGGCCTGTTCTCAGGTGTGATGTCCGCCAGGCTGAACCACTGCCAGCCAAAACCACCGGGAAAACGTTCAGGCGCATTGGGAGAGGCAAAAATCACATCCGGCAACAGCTTCGCCCAGTGACGGCCAATTGGTGCCAGATCGTCGCCGTTACTGCCCACGCCATGCAGAAAAATTACCAGTGCTTTTGCCATCATTGCTCCTTTAGCTTATGCCCTTACAAATTGTATTCACTCATATCCGGGCCAGCCGGAACAATCCCGTTCGGATTCAGCGCCTTGATCGAGTAATAACCCTGTTTGATGTGATCGATACTGACCGTCTCACGTACGCCGGAGACCGATAACATGCTCTTAAGATAGCGATTCAGCAGCGTATAGTCGCGTATCCGGCGCAGGTTGCATTTGAACAGGCCATGGTAGGCTGCGTCAAAGCGAATCAGCGTCACGAACAGGCGAATATCGGATTCAGTCAGCCGTTCTCCCAGCAGGAAGGTGCGACCATCGCTGAGCAGGGCTTCCAGTTCATCGAGCTGGCTAAAGACGTCATTAAATGCCTGCTGATAGCTGAGGGCGGTAGTGGCGAAGCCAGCACGATAAACACCGTTATTCAGACGCTGATAGAGACTCTCATTCAGCGCGTCAATCTCCTGGCGCAGCGCGGCGGGATAGAGATCGATGCGGTTATCGGCCAGATCGCCAAAGCCGCTGTTGAACATGCGCACAATGTCAGCGGACTCATTATTGACGATGGTGCCGGTCTTCTTGTCCCACAGCACCGGCACGGTGGCGCGGCCGGTGTAATCGGGCGCGACACGGGTATAGATTTCATGCAGATATTGCGCGTTATTCAGCGGGTCCTGCTGTGCGCCGGGAAACGTGCCGAAGCGCCAGCCCTGAGCCCCGAGCTGCGGCTCAACCACCGTGACACTAATCATTGACTCCAGCCCTTTGAGTTTGCGGGCCATCAGCGCACGTGACGCCCACGGGCAGATCAGCGCCACATAGAGGTGGTAACGATCCGGTTCGGCGGCGAATTCAGTCGAGCCATCGCTACTGATAAAGTGCCGGAAACCGGATGTCTGGCGAACAAATCCGCCCTGTTTATCGGTAGCCTGCACCGGATGCCAGTCACTACTCCATTTGCCTTCTACTAACATCGCGCAACTCCTCTGTGGTGAGAGAAGTAGCTTAACTGATGACTAAACGACTGATAATCGGGTCTGTAAGACAATGATTTCTTCCAATATGGAAGAAATCACGCCGGTGGAGCGTGCGTGAAGTGCGTCACCAGGAAGTCGATGAGCAGGCGTGCCCGATGTGGCAGATGACGGGCGGGCGGATAAACCGCAAACAAGCCTAGCGGTGGCGTCTCAAAGTTTTCCAGCAGCCGGACAATCTCCCCACGTTGCAGCGCCGGGGCCGCAATAAAACCGGGCAAACGCGCAATGCCCAGACCGGCGATGGCGGCCTGCAGACAGGCTTCAGTATTGGCGAAGCGCAAACGTCCACGCACCGGCACAGTCACAATTTCACTGCTGCCGTCCCCGCTGGTAAACGGCCAGTGCCGGGGATCGCGAAAATTGGTGTCGATAATGCACTGATGCTGTGCCATGTTACGCCAGTGCTGCGGCGTGCCGAACTGCTCCAGATAGACCGGTGATGCGGCGATACGCACATGTACTTCGCTCAGCTTGCGCGCCACCAGGCTGCTGTCGCTGAGCGTGCCGATGCGGATCGCCATATCAAAACCTTCATCGACGATGTTCACGGCCCGGTCTGAAAAACTGACATCCAGCTCAATCAACGGATAGCGCCGGGCAAACGCCACCAGCACCTGAGACAATACCGCCGTGCCAAAGGAGCCGGGTGCGCTGATTTTCAGCCTGCCGGTGGGCGTCGTCGCACTTTCACGCACGCTGGCATCCAGCGCCTCAAAGGCATCGAGCAGATTCTTCACCCGCTCATAATAGCTGCGTCCGACATCGGTGGGCGACAGCGCGCGCGTGCTGCGCTTCAACAGCTGCACGCCGAGCTGCTGCTCCAGCTTTGAAACCAGTTTTGATGCCTGACTGCTGCTGGTGCCGAGACGCAACGCCGCGGCAGAAAAGCTGCCGGTTTCCAGCACCGTGACAAACATCCGGTCACAATCGAGTCGATCCATGGCCAAGTCCTGAGGAGGTAAAGTCGCAGTATAGGGGCTGTGGCCAGGCGATGCAGCCTTCACTTTGCGTGCCTTAACCCTTTCGCTGGCGCGGAAAACCTGCTTGACTGATTCTCTGCCCGACGTTCACTGGAGTATTTCATGTCGCTGATTCACCTGACGTCACTGGCGGAGATTCCGGCCGCCGAGTGGGATGCGCTGTTGCCTGATGACCAGCCATTTTTGCGCCACGCCTTTCTGCTGACGCTGGAAGAGAGTGGCAGCGTACGGTTTGAGGCGGGCTGGCAGCCTGACCATCTGCTGTGGCGGGAAGAGGGCGTGACCCGCGCCGCGCTGCCGGGCTACCGCAAACGCCATTCACAGGGCGAATATGTCTTTGATCACGCCTGGGCGGATGCCAGCCAGCGCGCCGGCATCCGCTACTACCCGAAATGGCTGGGCGCGATACCCTTCAGCCCGGTCACCGGTGCACGCCTGCTGGGAGAAGCCTCTGCCGCGTCTCAGCTGGTTTCAGCCCTGCCGGCAAGCCTGTTGCAGCAGGGCTTAAGCGGTGCGCACATCAATTTTACCGATGCGCAGGCTAACGCGCTGCTGGCCGATCAGCCCGACTGGCTCTTACGGCTCGGTTGTCAGTATCACTGGCATAATCGCGGCTACCGCGATTTTCAGGATTTCCTGGACACGCTGATGTCGCGCAAGCGCAAACAGCTGCGTAAAGAGCGTGAACAGGTGGCGCAGAGCGGTTTTGTGTTTGACCGCTATCGCGGTGATGAGCTGCGCGAAGATCAGTGGGATTTTGTCTATACCTGTTATGCCAACACTTATGCGGTGCGCGGTCAGCGGCCCTATCTGACGCGCGACTTCTTCAGTCTGCTGGCGGAACGAATGCCGCAGAATATTGTGGTGGTGATCGCCCGCTTACAGCAGCAACCGGCGGCAATGGCTTTTTATCTGCGGGACAACCACTCGCTCTATGGCCGCTACTGGGGCTGCCTGGCGGAGTTTGATCGGCTGCACTTCGAAACCTGTTTCTATCAGGGAATGGATTTAGCCCTGGATGAAGGGCTGACGCGATTTGATGCGGGTGCGCAGGGCGAGCACAAGCTGGTGCGCGGCTTTGAGCCGCAGATTACCCACTCCTGGCACTATCTGCTGCATCCCGGCCTGCGCGATGCCGTGGCCGATTTTCTGGTGCAGGAGCGGGAAGGCGTGCGCGGCTGGGCGGAAGAAGCACGCGACGCCTTACCCTATCGACGCGGCGATTAATCGATGCCGACAAAGCCACCGGTCTGATGCTGCCACAGACGGGCATACAGACCGTTCTGCGCCAGCAGCTCGTGATGGCTGCCCATCTCAGCAATACCGCCTTTATCCAGCACCACCAGTCGATCCATCTTCGCGATGGTCGACAGGCGGTGTGCAATCGCAATAACGGTTTTGCCCTGCATCAGTGACTCCAGGCTCTCCTGAATCGCCGCTTCCACTTCGGAGTCCAGCGCCGAGGTGGCCTCATCCATGATCAGCACCGGCGCATCTTTCAGTAGCACGCGGGCAATCGCCACACGCTGACGCTGACCACCCGACAGTTTCACGCCACGCTCCCCCACGTGTGCATCCAGCCCGGTGCGGCCCAGTGAATCGGAGAGTAGCGGAATAAACTCATCGGCGCGGGCGCGGTGAATCGCAAGCTGTAATTCCTCTTCGCTGGCGTCAGGACGACCATAAAGCAGGTTTTCCCGAATCGAACGGTGCAGCAGCGAGGTGTCCTGCGTAATCATGCCAATCTGGCTACGGAGGCTCTCCTGCGTCACTGCGGCGATATCCTGATCGTCGATCACAATCCGCCCACCGTTAAGGTCATAAAGACGCAGCAGCAGGTTCACTAACGTCGATTTACCGGCCCCCGAAGGACCAATCAGACCAATCTTCTCGCCCGGTTTAATGTCGAGATTAAAGCCGTTAATCACCTGACGGCCACCGCCATAGTCAAAGCGCACATCCTCGAATCGGATGTTGCCGCGCGTCACCTTAAGCTGTTTAGCCTGCGGCGCATCCTGCACGCTCAGCGGCTGCGCAATGGTTTTCAGGCCATCCTGAACTGTACCGATATTTTCGAAGATGCCATTGACGACCCACATGATCCAGCCAGACATATTGACCAGGCGGATGACCAGACCGGTCGACAGCGCAATGGCGCCTACGCTGATCAGCGACTGGCTCCACAACCACAGCGCCAGCGCGGATGTAGAGACAATCAGCAGGCCGTTCAGTGCTGACAGGGTCAGATCCATGCTGGTGACCATGCGGCCAGCGTGCTGAGTTTTTTCCGTCTGCTCCTGCATCGCCTCACGCGCATACTTACGCTCCAGATCGCTGTGGGCGAACAGCTTGATGGTGGCAATATTGGTATAGCCATCAACAATGGTGCCCATCAGCTTCGAACGCGACTCTGAAGAGACCACCGAACGGGCTTTGACGCGGGGCACAAAGAAACGCAGCGAGGCGCTGTAAGCGACCATCCATATAATCAGTGGGATCATCAGTCGCCAGTCGGCATCCGCAAACAACACCAGCGACGTCACGGCGTAGATCAGCACGTGCCAGATAGCGTCGACCAGCTGCACCGCGGAATCACGCAGTGAACTGCCGGTCAGCATGATGCGCTGGGCGATACGACCTGCAAAATCGTTCTGGAAGAAGTTAAGGCTCTGGCGCAGCACATAGTTGTGATTCTGCCAGCGGATCAGGTTGGTCATGCCCGGGCTGATGCTCTGGTGAACCAGCATGTCGTGCAGGGCGATAAAAATCGGCCGCAGAATCAGCGCCACTGCTCCCATCCACAGGAGTATCGGCCAGTTATCCTGAAACAGGCTGGCGGGTGTGGAGTGGTTCACCATATCGATAATGCGGCTCAGATAGCTGAACAGCGACACTTCGATCAGCGCTGACGCCAGTCCCACCACCAGCAGTGCTGCGAAACTGGGCCAGACCTGGCGCAGGTAGTAGAGGTAAAACGACCAGACCGTTGAGGGCGGCGAATCGGTGGGCGCGTCATGAAATATATTGATAAAACGTTCAAAACGACGATACAACATAGCGATACTCTTTCCGTCCGGTAAAGAGCTACAGCTTAGTGCATGAACCCCGTTCGGCTAAAAGGAGAAAATATGGAAATCATTATTCGGGCACGGGAACCGCAGGATGCCGCCGCCTATCAGCGCCTCTACAGTCATCCCGATGTCTATCCCTGGACACTGCAACTGCCGTTTCCCAGCGTTGCGACCTGGGAGAAAAAAATTGCCCGAATGGACGCCGAGGGGTTTATCGCCTTTGTGGCAGAAATTGATGACGAGCTGGTCGGTGAGCTGACGCTGTTTGTCGATAACAAGCCGCGCACCCGCCACTGCATCAGTTTTGGACTGGGCGTGCATCCCGATTTCGGCGGTCGCGGTGTCGGTGAGCGGCTGATTCGCACCGCAATGGACTACTCCCGCAACTGGCTGGGCATTACCCGTATGGAGCTGGAGGTGTTTCACGACAACGAACGGGCGCTGCGGCTCTATGAGCGGCTGGGCTTTGAGCGGGAAGGGGTGATGCGCCAGGCGGCACTCCGCGACGGTCAGCTGCGCGACGTGGTGATGATGGCGAAGCTGCTGCACGAGAAGTGATAACCGGAGCGGCATCACGGCCGCTCCGTGTTGCATTACGGATTTTTATTGCTGTAGTGCTGCATATTCTGCTTCGTTACCAGCTCAAACGGGATCCACTGGTGAGAATCTACCTTCTGGCCTTTGATCATCTGCTGCGCCACTTCAACTGATTTTTTGCCCTGACCCACGGCATCCTGGAACACGGTTACGGCCAGTTTACCGCTGGCCAGCGCTTTCAGGCCATCCGGCGTGGCATCAATCCCGCCCACCAGAATGGTTTTCTTCGGCTTCGACTGAGCAATGGCCATCGTGGCGCCAATTGCCATTTCGTCGTTGTTCGCGGCGACAATATCGATATCCTCACCGTTCGACAGCCAGTTGAGCATTAAATCCATCCCCTCATTGCGTGCATAGTTAGCGGTCTGCTTCAGCACCACTTTCATATTGGGATACTTCGCCACCACCTGCTCCACATCTTTGGTGCGCTGAAGCGCGCCCGCATCGCTGAGGTTGCCGATCATGATGGCGACGTTGCCACGGTAACCGGCCTGCTTTGCCAGCGCTTCCATCTGCAACGTGCCTGACTCGCGCTCGTCAGAGCCAACAAACACCACGCCTGGCGGCAGGGTTTTATCGCCCGGTGAGCGGTTAACATAGACCAGTGGAATATGGGCCTGCTGCGCCAGTTTTGTCAGGGCTGGCGTACTGGCAGAGTCCACCGGGTCGACAATAATCGCATCCACCCCGGCGCTGATAAAGCTCTGCACCTGATCGGTCTGACGCCCTACGTCGCCACGTGCATCTTCGAACTGCGCCTCCAGCTGGCGCACTTTAGCCTCTTTCTCAATCGACTGGCGGATGATAGTCAGGAAGTTCTGGTCGAAATAGGCCATCGAGACACCTATCTTCTCAGCCAGCGCCGGTGTTGAAAGAGAGAGCAGACAGAGTATTGCCCATGCATGTTTTTTCATTAGAGGCTCCCGAGGTTACCGGATGGAATGGAATTTTCATTTATTATAAAAATGGAAAAGCAGGATCATTTGCAGATTAGAAACTGCCATCAGGTTTGACAACCGGTCCTTTTCACTCTTGCTAGCGCCGCCACATTTTGCCGTGAAATCGCCTCGTCATAGCGGTCAGCGCGGGGGAAATCCCCGACCTGGTGCACACTCTGCAGTAGTGAGCCGCAGCTTTTCGCGCTTTTGTGCAGTGCCGCACGGGCAGTTGTGAGGATTGTCAGAAAACCGTTTAATCGGGCCAGACGATCCTGACATCTGCACAGTGACCCATCGTTAGCCTCCTATCTATATTTCCAGAAGCGGGAATTCTCAGCGTTATTCCTGAAAAAAACCTCGTGGCGCAACCTGCCGCTTTTTAAGGAATTCAGCTCATGCCTAAAGAACAAACGCCTCAACGGACGACCCATGTCCGCATCGGGATCCTCTGCCTGATCCTGTTTCTGTCGGTTGTGGCTTACGCCGACCGTTCGATCCTCTCGATCTCCGGGTCGGCAATCAAAGAGGAGTTCGGTCTGTCAGCGATCCAGCTGGGATTGATCCTCTCTGCTTTCAGCTGGGCCTATGTCATCGGTCAGATTCCTGGCGGACTGTTGCTTGACCGCTTCGGGGCCAAAAAAGTGTATGGCGCTACACTGGCGCTCTGGTCAGTTTCAACGCTGGCGATGGGATTTGTGGGCGAGTTCTCCAGCGGCATGACCGGCGCGCTGATGCTGATGTTTGGACTGCGCTTTATGCTGGGACTCATAGAGGCACCCAGCTTTCCCGCTAATGCGCGCGTGGTCATTATGTGGTTTCCGGGCGCAGAGCGGGGACGCGCATCATCGCTGTTCAGCTCGGCGCAATATTTTGCTGTCGCTATCTTCTCGCCGCTTTCAGGCTGGCTGGTCTCGCGCTTTGGCTGGGAATGGCCATTCTTTGTGCTGGGCGGCATCGGTCTGGTGGCGGTCCTGGTCTGGGCGGCCTGGATGCGCGAGCCACGCAACCACCCCGGCGTATCGGAAAGTGAATTGCGCCACATTGTCGACGGTGGCGCGCTGGTGGATATCGATGCGGCGCAGACGCTGAAAGCGCGACCACCGGTCAGCAAAGCGATGTTCAGAAAGCTGCTCACCAATCGCATGCTCTGGTGCGCCTATCTCGGTCAGTACTGCATCATTGCGCTCAGCTACTTCTTTATTACCTGGTTTCCAATCTATCTGGTGCAGGCGCGCGGCATGAACATCATGGAAGCGGGATTCGCCACTATTGCGCCAGCGCTGTTCGGTTTTCTGGGCGGCATCAGTGGCGGTTACCTGTCAGACAAGTTACTCGCCCGAGGCTGGAGCGTCTCCTGGGCACGTAAAACGCCCTATATCGTCGGCATGCTGATGGCGTCCAGCCTGGTGCTGGCGGCGATTATTCCCGGTAACGGCGGCATCATCGCCATTATGTCCTTCGCCTTCTTTGGTAAAGGCATCGCGGCTGGCGCAGGCACCTGGACGGTGATCAGTGATACCGCACCCAAAGAGGCGGTGGGTCTGGCGGGGTCCATTTTTAACGGCATCGGCAATATTGCCGGTTTCACCACGCCGCTGCTGTTCGGCATCATCGTTGGGCTGACCGGTAGCTACAGCATTGGACTGGCGTTTGTGGCGGCACACTGCGTGGTCGCAGCGCTGCTGTTCCTGCTGGTGATGGGGCCGATTGAACGTGTCGGCGAAGAGACCGGACGCCCGGCATCATTTAACAATCAGGAGAAAGAAGATGGCATTAAAGCAATGTAAAGTGCTGATCAAAGGGGAATTTCTGCCACCGCAGCTGATTGAGAATATCGAAAAAACGTTTACTGTGTTTCGGTTGGGCTGGCGGGATCTAAAGAAAGGCCCTTAGTTGGGCCATTAACTGTTAAGGTAAAAGCAGTCCAAAGATAGCAAATAAGATATAGCATGCGGTAGCGGCAAACCAAAAAAAAGAATAAATCTTCATCCAGGGAGATATCTTCTGTTTATTATTTTCAAAGAAATCATAGCCAGGATCATTGATGGCAAGGTAGCTTATTTTCTGCCTGCGACTTAATTTTATGAAAAACCGTAAAACCGGAAAAACTCCGAAGAAGCCAGTCGTATAATAAAAGGAGCAGGGGCCGGGGAAATTATATTTCTCTCTGTAAGAAGAGACCAGGTTATAATAATCCTGTCGTTTAATTAAATATATTATAAGCGACAGAATCAGAAGGCCGCATCCCAGCCCACCAAAAAATAATGAAGTACCAGCCAGCAATTTATTAGTTATCATAATATTCTGCAACTTTATTAATTATAGTTTCGACGCCTGAACTACCTGCAACACCACCGGCGACCGACCCTACAACTGCACATGCAACACCACCAGCGCCCGCTGTTGCTATTCCAATAGCCGCACAGCCAGCTAACGCGGCAGAGCTGCCCCAAACACCACCCAACATCCCTCCACCTGTAGTGAGAGCAAACTTTGAGTAGTCTTTAACGGCAATCTTCCCACATTCATCCTCGCGCCCTTTGCTGCATGCATCAACCACATCATTAGTCGTGCCTGCAAAAGCGAATCCAATCCCGATGAGTCCGCCAGTCTTTAAAAAACGCGCAGCTCTGGCTGCATTACCGACATAGTATGAATACCCTGGAATGCCACCTATTCCAACAGTAGACCATTCATGCACTATCGAGCGGCTGGAGAGATTTAATGCGCGCTTCATATTGTCATACTGCTGGAATTTTACAGTATACCGTGCAAGGGATTTTAACAGCGGCTTATTGACCAGCTCTTTAAGCTGCTGTAGTAGCTGATTGCGTTCAACAAAGAACTGCTGGCCTATCAGAGAACCCTGCGTGCGGAACTGATTCTGGTAGCTGACTTCGATTTTTTTCAGAGTTTGTTCAATAGCATTAAAATATTTTTCACCCGCATCTCCTGGAGTGCTAAAAATCTTGTCTCCAGCACCTGTCAGTGCGGCAATCGTTCCATAATGTTTTTGCATAAAACTGGCGTCATCGTCGTTCACACCAATCAATGCCGCATTAGTTTTATTCTTAGCCTGACGGAGCGTTGTTAGCATCTGCATTGTAAGCTGAGGGGATGTATCGGAGTCAGCCACAATCAGGATTTGCCCTGGCTTAAGATACGGCGTATCTGCATTAAGTTTCATAAACAGGCTGGTAGCGGGTGAACGTGTATCTCTGAACAGTTCCCGCGCCTGATATTCAAGTGTTCCGGGACGTTCCACTACACAATATCCGGGGGGCTAAGTTCTTCGCCATGCATCCATTCTCCGTCATTTAAAACAGGGTTATGATCCTATTATTAGTACCATTGGTAAGCAAAAAATATGCGTCATAAATATAAATAATTCTATTGAGTTACGCAAAAACTACTGTTTAGGGTTACGAGTGGTTTCGTCACACTGACTGAGAATGTTCGAATCTTTGCTCTTGCACTCAAGACGATCCATCAAGTCATAAATAATCCGTTTAACGATCTGGCTGTTAAGGGAAAATCCATAATCTTCCATGGATGATTATGGATTTGTTGTCCCGCTCAGTCTGGACCTGAACACCGATTTATCGTTCTGTCTGAAGAGTTCGCCTCTCCTCTGATCCCTCTCCCGACCCCACGCTTCGCACAAAACAGCCTGAAGAAAATCAGCCCGGCTGCCGATATCACCTTATCCCAACCGTTAATGTTAAGGAGTGATAGCGTGATTAAGCTGATTACCATTGATGAGTTGCGCCCGGGGATGTTTATCCACAAGCTGGAAGTCTGGTGGATAAAAGAGCAGCGCATTCATAATCAGATGCTGATCACCGATCCACGACAAATTGCCACGCTACGCAGCGAAGGGATCCGCCAGCTCTGGATCGACCTCGATCGATCGGTTCAGACGCCGATCGCCACCACGGTCGCAAAAAGAACCATTGGCCGCACTCCGTTTTTTCAGGAAATGGATCAGGCGCAGCAGATCTTTCAGCAGGGCAAGCCGAAAGTGCGGGCGATGTTCAACGAAGCGCGGCTGGGTAACGGCCTGAAGCTCGATTATATGATGGACCTGGTGGATGAAATCGCCGGATCGATCACGCGTGAACCCTCCGCCATGCTGAGCGTGGCGCGGCTGAAAAATCATGATGACTACACCTATCTGCACTCTATGGCGGTCTGCGGGCTGATGATTGCGCTGGGTAAAAAACTCGGGCTGGATGAGCAGCAGCTGCGCCGGGTGGGCATGGGCGGTTTACTGCATGATGTCGGCAAAGCGGCTGTGCCACTGGCGATCCTGAACAAAGCGGGCAAGCTGACTGAAGAGGAGTTCAGGGTGATGCGTGAGCATCCGGTGGTCGGCACGCAGATGCTGATAGAGGCCAACGCTGACGACGATCTGCTCGATATCGCTCTTCATCATCATGAAAAATATGATGGCAGCGGCTATCCGCACCGCCTGAAAGGCGAGGCGATTTCGTTCTACGCCCGCATGGCGGCGGTGTGTGATGTCTATGATGCCGTCACCTCGACCCGCTCCTATCGCAACGGCTGGACACCGGCAGAGGCAATGCATCAGATGCTGAGCTGGCGCGGGCATTTCGACCCTGCATTACTGCACACCTTCGTCAGAACCATTGGTATCTATCCGGTGGGATCGCTGGTGCGTCTGGCCTCTGGCCGGGTGGCGTTAGTGGTGAAAGCGGGTGAGAAATCGCTGATGCGTCCCTGTGTGCACGTTTTCTGGTCGCTGCACGCTCAGCGTGAAGTGAAACCGGAAGAGCTCGACCTCGGCGACAGCTTCTGCACCGACAGCATTGTAGGTGCAGAAGACAGCAAGCTGTGGGGTAACGTCGATCTTAATCGTATCTGGGCGCTGGAAGTCGCCTGATTTTTCGCCATTTTTACACTATTTTTACGCCCGCCCGCTGCATTTTAACCCCGTCTTTATACGCCTCCGCGCAAGCTAAGCCATAAATCCAATCCTCTGGAGGTTCCTGTGAGCGTGGGCGTAATAACCGGCATTGTGCTGGTGGTGTTGTTACTGGGCTATCTGATCTATGCCCTGTTAAATGCGGAGGCCTTCTGATGGCGGCCAATGCTTTTTTACTCATCGCATTTTATCTGGTGCTGCTGATGGTACTGGCGCAGCCGCTCGGACGGGGTCTGGCCTCGTTAGTGGCGGACAAGCCGGTGTTTGCCCGCCTGGAAACGCCACTGTGGCGACTGCTAGGCGCGCAGGCGTCGGACATGCGCTGGCCGCACTACCTGCTGGCGATTCTGTTGTTCAACGCGCTGGGTTTCGTGGTGCTGCTGTCTATATTGCTGCTGCAGGGCTCGCTGCCGCTGAATCCTCAGCAGCTGCCTGGCCTGAGCTGGCATCTGGCGCTGAACACTGCCGTGAGCTTCGTGACCAACACCAACTGGCAGGCTTACAGTGGCGAAAGCACCCTGAGCTATTTCAGTCAGATGGTGGGCCTGACGGTGCAGAACTTCCTCTCTGCCGCGACCGGTATCGCCGTGGCCTTTGCGCTGATCCGTGGCTTCGCCAATCGCAGCTCTGCAACTCTGGGTAACGCCTGGCGAGATCTGACCCGCATCACGCTTTACGTCTTACTGCCGATCAGCCTGCTGATGGCGCTGTTTTTTGTCAGTCAGGGCAGCATCCAGAACTTCTCGCCTTATCACAGCTTCTCCACGCTGGAAGGCGTGCAGCAGACGCTGTCGATGGGACCGGTGGCGTCGCAGGAAGCGATCAAAATGCTGGGTACCAATGGTGGCGGCTTCTTTAACGCCAACTCCTCACATCCCTTTGAGAACCCGACGGTACTGACGAATCTGGTGCAGATGCTGAGCATCTTCCTGATCCCGGCAGCGCTCTGCTTCGCGTTTGGCGAAAGCGTGCGTGACCGTCGTCAGGGCCACATGCTGCTGTGGGCGATGACGCTGATGTTTGTGGCGGCGGTCGCCGTCGTGATGTGGGCCGAACTGCAGGGCAACCCGCATTTCCTCCAGCTGGGGGCCGACAGCGCCATCAACATGGAAGGCAAAGAGACGCGCTTTGGCATCCTTAACAGCAGCCTGTTCGCGGTCATTACCACCGCCGCCTCCTGCGGTGCCGTTAATGCCATGCATGACTCCTTTACCGCGCTGGGCGGCATGGTGCCGATGTGGCTGATGCAACTGGGCGAGGTGGTATTTGGCGGTGTTGGCGCCGGCCTCTACGGCATGCTGCTGTTTGTACTGCTGGCGGTCTTTATTGCCGGACTGATGATTGGCCGTACCCCGGAGTTCCTGGGCAAAAAAGTCGATGTGTGGGAGATGAAAATGACCGCGCTGGCGATTCTGGTCACTCCGGCGCTGGTGCTGATCGGCACCGCCCTGGCGATGATGACCGACGCCGGACGCAGCGCAATGGCGAACCCGGGCATTCACGGCTTCAGCGAAGTGCTCTACGCGGTCTCCTCGGCGGCTAACAACAACGGCAGCGCCTTTGCCGGACTGAGTGTGAACACGCCGTTCTGGAACCTGTTACTGGCTGTCTGCATGCTGCTGGGTCGCTTCGGCATCATCATTCCGGTGATGGCAATCGCCGGTGCGATGGCGGTGAAAAAAGTGCAGCCGGTGGGTAACGGCACGCTGCCAACCCACGGTCCGCTGTTTATTGCACTGCTGATCGGCACGGTGCTGCTGGTGGGTGCACTGACCTTTATTCCTGCTCTGGCGCTGGGCCCGGTGGCTGAGCATCTGCAACTTGTTCAGGGACAATCCTCATGAGTCGTCAACAACAGGCGTTATTTGACGCAGCCCTGCTGCGTACCTCGGCCTGGGATGCGGTAAAAAAGCTCGATCCCCGGGTGCAGTTCCGTAACCCGGTGATGTTTGTGGTCTACCTCGGCAGCATCCTCACCTCGCTGCTGGCGCTGGCCATGCTGACCGGACGCATCAGCGGCAGCGCAAGCTTTACCGGGGCGATTGCGGTCTGGCTCTGGTTCACCGTGCTGTTCGCCAACCTGGCAGAGGCGCTGGCAGAAGGGCGCAGTAAGGCCCAGGCCAGCAGCCTGAAAGGGGTGAAAAAAACCAGCTTTGCCAAGAAACTGGCGTCGGCGCGCTATGGTGCCGAGTGGCAGCAGGTCAGTGCCGATGAGTTGCGTAAAGGCGACGCGGTGCTGGTTGAAGCGGGCGATATCATTCCCTGTGATGGTGAAGTGATGGAGGGCGGTGCCTCAGTGGATGAGAGCGCCATTACCGGTGAGTCTGCACCCGTAATCCGTGAGTCAGGCGGTGACTTCGCCTCAGTCACTGGCGGTACGCGTATTCTCTCTGACTGGCTGGTGATCACCTGTAGCGCCAACCCAGGCGAAACCTTCCTTGACCGGATGATCGCTATGGTGGAAGGCGCAAAACGCCGCAAAACGCCAAATGAGATTGCCCTGACCATCCTGCTGGTGTCACTGACCATCGTGTTCCTGCTGGCGACCGTGACGCTCTGGCCGTTCTCGGCATGGGGTGGCACGCCGGTCAGCGTCACGGTACTGGTGGCACTGCTGGTCTGTCTGATCCCGACCACTATCGGCGGCCTGCTGTCGGCGATTGGCGTGGCGGGGATGAGCCGGATGCTGGGTGCAAACGTCATCGCGACCAGCGGTCGTGCGGTGGAAGCCGCAGGGGATGTGGATGTGCTGATGCTGGACAAAACCGGCACCATCACGCTGGGTAACCGTCAGGCGACCCAGTTCCTGCCCGCGCCAGGCGTCAGCGAAGAGCAACTGGCCGACGCCGCGCAGCTCGCCTCGCTGGCCGATGAGACGCCGGAAGGTCGCAGCATCGTGGTACTGGCGAAACAGCGATTCAATCTGCGTGAACGCGATCTCAGCAGCATGGGCGCCAGCTTTATTCCGTTCTCAGCCCAGACCCGCATGAGTGGCGTGAACGTGCAGGACCGGCTGATCCGCAAAGGCGCGGTCGATGCCGTTCGTCGCCATATCGAAGCGAACCATGGTCGTTTCCCTGCCGAAGTGAATGCGCAGGTGGAAGAGGTGGCTCGCAGTGGCGGCACGCCGCTGGTGGTGTCAGAAGGCGCAAATGTGCTGGGTGTGGTGGCGCTGAAAGATATCGTGAAAGGCGGCATCAAAGAGCGCTTTGCCGAGCTGCGCAAAATGGGTATCAAAACGGTGATGATCACCGGTGATAACCCGCTGACCGCCGCGGCGATTGCCGCAGAAGCGGGCGTGGATGACTTCCTGTCAGAGGCCACACCAGAAGCCAAACTGGCGCTGATCCGTCAGTATCAGGCCGAAGGCCGTTTAGTGGCGATGACCGGTGACGGCACCAACGATGCGCCAGCACTGGCGCAGGCGGATGTGGCGGTGGCGATGAACTCCGGTACCCAGGCGGCGAAAGAGGCGGGCAACATGGTCGACCTCGACTCTAACCCGACCAAGCTGCTGGAAGTGGTGCACATCGGTAAACAGATGCTGATGACGCGCGGTTCGCTGACCACCTTCAGTATTGCCAACGACGTGGCGAAATATTTCGCCATTATCCCGGCGGCGTTTGCGGCGACCTATCCGCAGCTCAACATGCTTAACGTGATGCAGCTGCACTCGCCCGCCAGCGCAATCCTGTCGGCGGTGATCTTTAACGCCCTGGTGATTGTCTTCCTGATCCCGCTGGCCCTGAAAGGCGTCAGCTACCGCCCACTGAGCGCCGCTGCGCTGCTGCGCCGCAACCTGCTGATTTATGGTCTGGGTGGCCTGCTGGTGCCGTTTGTCGGCATCAAAGCGATCGATCTGCTGTTAGTGTTTTCAGGCATGGCCTGAGGAGAGAAAAATGAGTCAGTTACGTCCGGCAATTTTACTGTTGTTGCTGCTTACGCTTGTCACCGGCGTGGTTTATCCTTTGCTTACTACTGGTCTGGCGCAATGGCTGTTTCCGTCCCAGTCCAGCGGCTCGCTACTGGAGGAAGATGGCGTGGCGCGCGGGTCAGCATTGATTGGCCAGAACTTTACCCAGCCCAACTATTTCTGGGGCCGCCCTTCAGCCACAGGCGATAAACCCTATAACCCGCTCTCCTCAGGCGGCAGCAACCTGGCCGCCAGCAATCCGGCGCTGGATAAAGCGGTAGCCGATCGCGTCGCTGCGCTGCGGGCCGCGAACCCGCAGGCACCGGCTGCCGTGCCGGTCGAGCTGGTCACTGCCTCAGCCAGCGGGCTGGACCCGGATATTTCGCCGGAGGCCGCGCGCTGGCAGGCGCCGCGTGTCGCCGCCAGCCGCAAAGTGCCGGTGGCGCAGGTCGAGGCGCTGATTGAAAAGATGACGCATCGTCCACTGATGCCATTCCTCGGCACACCGACGATCAACGTGTTGCAGCTGAATATGGCGCTCAACGAACTGTAATGGTGTTAAGGAAGCGATGAACCACGAACCCCAGCGTCCCGATCCCGACGCGCTGCTGCAGGCTAACCGCGAAACGCATCGCGGGCAGCTGAAAATTTACTTTGGTGCCTGTGCTGGCGTGGGCAAAACCTACGCCATGCTGCAGGAGGCACAGCGGCTGCGTGCGCAGGGTCTGGATGTGCTGATCGGCGTGGTAGAGACCCACGAACGGCCGGAAACCGCACAGCTGCTGACAGGATTAACCCTGCTGCCGCGTCGCGCCACCGGCCGTTCGCGTCATGCAGAGTTTGATCTCGATGCCGCGCTGGCCCGCCATCCTGCCGTCATCCTGATGGATGAGCTGGCGCACACCAACGTTAAGGGCTCGCGCCATCCCAAGCGCTGGCAGGATATTGAGGAGCTGCTGGAAGCGGGCATCGACGTCCTGACCACCGTCAACGTGCAGCATCTTGAAAGCCTCAACGATGTGGTCGGCGGCGTCACCGGCATTCAGGTGCGCGAAACCGTACCCGATCCCTTTTTTGACAGTGCCGACGAAGTGGTGCTGGTCGATCTGCCGCCCGACGATCTGCGCCAGCGATTGAAAGAGGGCAAAGTTTATATTGGCGATCGTGCTGAGCGCGCCATCGAAAACTTTTTCCGTAAAGGTAACCTCTTCGCCCTGCGTGAGCTGGCGCTGCGCCGCACCGCCGATCGGGTAGACGATCAGATGCGCGCCTGGCGCGATCAGCAGGGCCGGGATCGGGTCTGGCACACCCGCGACGCTATCCTGCTCTGTATTGGCGACGACAGCGGCAGTGAAAAGCTGGTGCGCACCGCAGCCCGACTGGCGGCGCGACTGGGCAGCGAATGGCACGCGGTCTATGTTGAAACGCCCCGGCTCAACCGGCTGCCGGAAGCACGGCGACGGGCCATCCTGCGCACATTACAGCTGGCACAGGAGCTGGGCGCGGAAACCGCCACCCTTTCTGAACCGGATGAAGCGGAAGCGGTGCTGGGTTATGCCCGCGAACACAATCTGGGCAAAATCGTCACCGGCCGTCGCCCGCTTCGGCGCTGGCGGCGTGACAGTTTTGCTGAACGACTGGGCCAGCTTGGACCGGATCTCGATCTGCTGGTCGTGGCGCTGGATGAGCCGCTGAAAGATGCGCCGCATCCGCTGCCGGATGGTCGTGTTAACAGCGAAAAATGGCGCATTCAGCTGCGCGGCGTGATGATGGCGCTGGTGCTCTGTATCCTGGTGACCGCAGCCGGGCAATCGGTGCTGATCAATTTCGATCCCGCCAACTGCGTGATGATCTACCTGCTGGCGGTGGTGATCGTGGCACTACGCTATGGCCGCTGGCCGTCGGTGATCGCCACGGTGATAAATATCGTCGCCTTCGACCTCTTCTTTGTGGCCCCCACCGGCACGGTGGCGGTCTCCGACCTGCAATACCTGGTGACCTTTGGCGTGATGCTGGCGGTCGGCGTGATTGTCGGGAATCTTACGGCAGGCGTGCGCTATCAGGCGCGGGTGGCGCGCTACCGCGAGCAGCGGGCGCGTCAGCTCTATGAGATGGCGAAATCGCTGGGCAGTGCGTTGACACCGCAGGATATCGCCGCCACCAGCCAGCGTGTGCTCGACGCCACGCTACAGGCGCGCTGCCTGCTGCTGCTGCCCGATGAGCAGGGCGAGCTGAAAGCGGTGGGCGATGCGTTACCGGCCAGCGAGCCGGATCGCGCGATTGCTAAATGGAGTTACAGCAAAGGCCAGCCTGCAGGCGCGGGCACCGATACCTTACCGGCAGTGCCTTATCAGATCCTGCCGCTGAAAAGCGGCGCGCAGTGCCGGGGATTACTGGTGGTGGAGCCGCAGAACCTGCGTCAGCTGATGATTCCTGAGCAGCAGCGGCTGGTGGAAACCTTTACGGTGCTGATCGCCAATGCCCTGGAGCGGATGGCGCTGTCACACAGCGAGGCAGTGTCCCGTCTCTCAGCGGAGCGTGAACAGCTGCGCAATGCGTTGCTGTCGGCGCTGTCACACGACCTGCGCACCCCGCTGACCGTACTGTTTGGTCAGGCAGAAATGCTGATGCTTGACCTGGCCAGTGACAACTCAAAATATGTGCCGCAGGCCAGCCAGATTCGCGAGCAGACGCTCAGCACCATCCGGCTGGTGAGCAACATGCTGGATATGGCGCGCATTCAGTCGGGCGGCCTCAATCTGCGGGAAGAGTGGCTGGCGCTGGAAGAGGTGATTGGTGGGGCGCTGAGCAGCATGGCACCCTCGCTCAAGGGGCATGAGGTCCAGCTCGACCTGCCGGATGACATCGTGCTGATCAAAGGGGACAGCACGCTGCTGGAGCGGGTTTTCACTAACCTGATAGAGAACAGCCTGAAGTATGCCGGTAATAGCGCGCCACGCGGCATCCGCGCCTGGCGTGCAGCATCACGACTGGAAATTGCGGTCTGGGATGGCGGACCCGGCATTGCCGAAGAGGATTTAACCCGGATATTCGATAAGTTCTGGCGCGGCAATAAAGAGTCGGCGGTGCCGGGCGTCGGGCTGGGTCTGGCGATCTGTAAAACCATTATCGAGAGCCATGGCGGCCAGATCTGGGCCGAAAACCGGCCCGAAGGTGGCGCGGCATTTCGTCTCTCGCTGCCGCTGCCGCCCGCCCCTGAAATTTCTGACGAAGGGCTGAAATAACTTCACAGTGGATCAGTTATACTGCCGGTCCTGTTTGATTATTCGTGGGATTGTATGGAACGTTTTACCGAAAACCTGATGTATGCATCGCGCTGGTTGCTGGCTCCGGTTTACATTGGACTTTCGCTGGGATTACTGGCGCTGACCATTAAATTTTTCCAGGAAATTTTCCACCTGCTGCCCAACATTTTCAGCATTGCGGAAAACGATCTGATTCTTCTGCTGCTCTCACTGGTGGATATGACGCTGGTTGGCGGCCTGCTGGTGATGGTAATGCTGTCGGGTTATGAGAACTTCATCTCTAAACTCGACATCGACGAAGACAAAGAGAAGCTGAGCTGGCTGGGCAAGATGGACTCCGGCTCGCTGAAAAACAAAGTCGCTGCCTCCATCGTTGCCATCTCGTCGATTCACCTGCTGCGGGTGTTCATGGAAGCGCGTAATGTCGAAAACGACAAACTCATGTGGTACGTGATTATCCACCTGACCTTTGTGCTCTCTGCCTTTGTGATGGGCTGGCTGGACAAAATGTCGCGCTACGATAAAAAGTAAAATATCCCCCTGGTGGCCCGCTGACGCGGGCCTCTGCGTTATCCCTGCCGATCTGTTTTCCCTGAACGACCTGCTGGCTGCGACGCCGGACGCGTGCCCGCCAGCTGCGGCATCACCTCTTTAATCATCGCAAAAAAGTGTTGCAGCCTGGCCGGGTAGTAACTCGCCCAGGGATAAGTCAGCCACACCGGCAGCGGTGGTGCCTGCCACGCAGGCACCAGCTGAACCAGGTCGCCATCGGCTAAATCTTCCTGTACCGCCCAGGAGGAGACAATTGCCGCACCCATGCCCGCCAGCGCCGCTTTGCGCACCGCATACAAACTGTCACTGCTCAGCCGTGGCGTAATCGCCAGATTCACCGGCTGGCCATCGTCAATCTTTTGCAATGCCACTTCGTTACGGTAAAAACTGGTGAGGGCCAGCCATGGCAGATCTCGCAGCTGTTCAATCTGCGCTATGGGCGGATACTGTGCCAGCAGGTGCGGGGCCGCCACCACAATGCGCGGCACTTCGGCCAGCAGAACCGCCACCACCGAGGGATCGGTTGGCGCACCGACCTGAATGGCGCAGTCGACATTCTCGGCCATAAAGTCGGGTGTGCGATCGTTCAGCATCCACTCAATATTGAGCCGGGGATAGCGATGCAGATAGTCCACCAGTGGGGCGATCAGCTGATCCTGACCAAAGGCGTGCGGGGCACGAACCCGCAGTGTACCGACCGGATCGGCACTGGCGCCGGTCAGCTCATCTTCCAGCGTATGCCAGGTCGCCAGCAGCTGCCGTGCCTGGGCGTAGCAGCGTTCACCATCATCGGTGAGTTTCAGCGCATGCGTGGTGCGCAGGATCAGCTTCAGCCCCAGCCGCTGCTCAAGGGTCTGCAGCCGACGACTGACGGTAGGTTGTGTCGTACCCAGCTGGGCCGCGGCGGCCGATAAGCTGCCACTCTCGACGATACGGATAAAGGTCTGCATCAGGTCGATGCGATCGCTGCTGTTAGGATTGTTCATACGTACCACGCATAACGGTTTTGCCTGATATCAGTCTACCGCGTATAACCGCGATGCGCTTTAATGGTTGTACGAAATGAAGAGGATTACAGCATGTCAGCCATATCAACCCAGACTCAAAATGAATCGCTCTCCACACCGCTGGTGTTTACCCTGGCCGCGGGTGCCGGACTCAGCGTTGCGTCGATTTACTACAGCCAGCCGATGCTGGATATCATCAGCAAACAGTTTAACGCAGGCATTGGCGCAGTCGGTATGGTGCCGATGCTGACCCAGGCGGGCTATGCCCTGGGCATTCTGCTGCTGGCGCCACTGGGCGATCGTCATGACCGTCGCACCATTATCTTTATCAAAGGCTTACTGCTGGTGGCAGCGCTGCTGCTGTGTGGTTTTTCCGGTGGGCTCAGCGCGCTGCTGATTGCCAGTTTTATCACCGGCCTGACGGCTACGGTGGCGCAGGATATTGTGCCTGCATCGGCGGCGCTGGCCCCGGAACGCAGCCGGGGTAAAACGGTCGGCACGGTGATGACCGGGCTGCTGGTTGGCATCCTCTTGTCGCGGGTGGTCAGTGGGGTGGTGGCGGAGTATTTCGGCTGGCGCACCATGTATATGATTGCCGCGCTGGCGGTGCTGCTGATTACGCTGACGCTGTGGCGTGTGCTGCCGCGCTTCACACCAGGCACCTCGGTAAGCTACCCGCGCCTGCTGCTGTCGCTGGTGCATTTGTGGCGCCACCACCAGACGCTGCGCCGGGCCGCGCTGGCTCAGGGTCTGCTGTCAGTGGCCTTCAGCGCCTTCTGGTCGACACTGGCATTAATGCTTAGCGACCGCTTTCATCTGGACAGTGCCGTTGCCGGAGCCTTTGGTTTAGCCGGTGCAGCGGGCGCCATGGCGGCACCGCTGGCGGGCAGTTTTGCTGACCGCATTGGTCCGGCAAGGGTCACGCAGGCGGGTGCCGCGCTGGTAACGATCTCTTTTGCGCTGATGTTCCTGCTGCCATTACTGCCCATGCCGGCGCAGCTGGCGCTGATAGTCGTCTGTACTATCGGCTTTGATTTAGGCGTACAGGCCACGCTGGTGGCGCATCAGACGCTGGTCTACGGCCTGGCCCCGGAAGCACGTAGTCGCCTTAATGCCCTGCTGTTTACCGTGGTGTTTATCGGTATGGCGACCGGTGCGGCGCTGGGCAGTCTGGCGCTGGCACACTGGGGCTGGAATGGCGTGGTTGCACTCGCCACCATAGCTGGTGCAGCCGCTGTCGCGGTCCGCTTCGCCAGTCGTCACCTGAAAAACTGACACCTCGCCCGTCAAAAAATGTGCCAGGCTTATTCATAAACCCGAAATATTCTGGAGTGTTATGAACTTTTTAGCCTGGACAGCAGCGACGGGCGGCCTCCTGCTGCTGATGTCGCTGGCTTCCGGTTGGATTCACCGGGGGCCAGTTACCTCATTTGGCCTGTTTCTGATCGCGGGTATGCTGTGCGGCCCGTGGGGATTTGATGTTATCCACCTTGATATCGTTACCCATTCCGAAGCCGTGGCCCACATCACTGAAATCACCATGGCAGCCTCGCTGTTTATCACCGGTCTCAAGCTGCGTCAGCCGCTGCAGAATAACTGCTGGCACACCGGGCTGAAGCTGGCCTTTCCCGCCATGTTGCTCACCGTCGCCGCAATGACCCTGCTGGCACACTTCCTGGTGGGATTAGACTGGCCGATTGCGCTGGCGTTTGGGGCGATTGTCGCGCCGACCGATCCGGTGCTGGCGAGCTTAATCTCGGTCAATGATGCACAGGATGATGATTCACTTCGCGTGGCAATATCCAGCGAGGCGGGCATGAACGACGGCTCCGCGCTGCCACTGCTGATGCTGGCGCTGCTGCTGTTCAATGGCGAAAGCCTGAATGGCGCGATGCTGGCGCACTGGGGCGCGGTCGAAGTGCTCTGGGCGATTGGCGGCGGGCTTGTCATCGGGTTTGTCCTGGGGCAGTTGATCGGCATGCTGGCGACCCGACTGCGCAATGCCAATGGCGATGTCGCACCCAATGATTTTCTGGCGCTGGCGCTGATAGCACTGAGTTATTCACTGGTGGAGTGGCTGGGTGCTTCCGGCTTCCTTGCAGCCTTTGCCGCCGGGCTGGGATTACGCCGCGCAGAACTGGGCGTGTTCCGTCGCCATCAGCCGGACGATCTCTCTGACGACGAGCGGATATTGCCCTCTGAGGCGCTGGTAAATCCTAACATGCGTCTGGCGCATCAGGGCGGCACGAATATGGTCAAATCGATTGGGTTTGTAGTAGGCGACGCCCTCTCTTTTGGCGATACTATTGAACGTTTACTGGCGGCTGGCATGATGGTGGTGCTGGGCGTCACACTGGCGCAGCACTGGAACATCTACGGCGTGCTGATTGGCCTGGTGCTGTTTGCGGTGGTGCGACCGCTGGCCGTCTGGCTGGTAACAATGCGAGCCGGACTGCCGCTGGGGCAGCGCCTGCTGATTGGCTGGCTGGGCATCCGGGGAATTGGCAGTCTGAACTACATCGCCTATGCCTGGACGCACGGGATGCAAGGCCCGCAGATGGAAATTATGACCAATATGGCGTTAACGCTGGTGGTCTGCAGCGTGGTGGTTCACGGCACCACCGTGACGCCGCTGCTGAACTGGCGTCAGAAGCGCCTCGAAGCCCTTCAGCGCAAGGTTTAACCCGAACGAACAGGAGTTAAGAATGAAAGTAACTCAGATAGTGCTGCTGAGTATCCTCGCCACCGGCAGCGCGCTGGCGGCGGATGACACTGACACTGAGCAGAATGTTTACGCCAGTCAGTTATGCCACATCGTCAGCGGCGAGAAAAAGGTCGCCACTGCAGATCATTACGTTGAGCAGATGAAATCGACCGTGGCGGGCGGCCAGTCACCGTCGGCGATGAATCAGCCCGAATTCGACGAAGAGTCTGCGCGTGAAGTGGCCAGTGCCTGGCTGCAACTGGGGGACGATGAGCGTGCCAAACTGCGCGTCAACGAACAGCAGTGTGAACAGGCCGTGATGGCGCAGTTCCAGCAGGAAGATTAACCAGACGGAATGAAATAAAACGCGCCTGCCGGGCGCGTTTTTTTATGGCTTTTCAGGGGCTGTTGCGTACATAATCGCCAGCCAGTGCACCAGACTTGCATTTGTTCATACTTCTTTAGCCTACCGCAACGGTTTGCTGACATTTCGGGCTTCACACAACAGGCATTATGATTACGCGTCGACGCTTTATTCTCGGCACGGGAGCGCTCGGGCTCTCCATGACCACCGGCAAATTATTTGCCCGCGATGACATTATTCCCCTCTGGCCGGATGATCCGCCCGGCGGCGGCGGCCCATCCGGCCAGTTAAATATTAACAGCACCGGTTCCTGGTCAAATATCGTCAGTCCGGCCATTCAGCGCTTTAAACCGGAAAACCCCAATGGTGAAGCCGTATTAATCGCTGCAGGCGGCGGTTATCGCTGGATCGGTATGGGCCGCGAAGCCTGGCCGGTGGCGCGCTGGCTCAATGCCAGTGGCTATACCGCCTATGTGCTCAGCTACCGGTTGCCGCATGAGAAGTGGCAGGCGGGACGGCTGGCACCGCTGCAGGATGCGCAGCGTGCCATCCGGCTGGTGCGATCTTTTGAGCGCAAAGTGCATGCACTGGGCTTCTCGGCAGGTGGACATCTGCTGGGATTGGCGGCAGCGCGGCCAGATTTTGCATCGTATCCGGCCATCGATCCGCTGGATGAAGTGGTGCCGAAAGTCGACAGTGTTGGCCTGATCTATCCGGTTATTACCCTGGAAGCGCCTTATCAGCACACTAATACCCATCTGATGATGGTCGGCAAAAATGCCACGCCGCAGGATGAGGCGAACTGGTCAGTGCAGAACTATGTCACCCGGCAATATCCGCCCACGTTTCTGGCGCAGGCCGAGGACGATCACACCTCAAATCCGTTTAACACCGAGCTGATGCGCGACACCTGTCGCCGCAACCGCGTGCCGGTTGAGCTGATTCAAATCAGCAAAGGCGGACATGGATTTGGTCTTGGCAAGGCGGGCACGCCCGCGGCGTTATGGGATCAGGCGTATGTTAAGTGGCTGGAAAACCTCCGTCAGGTTGCATACCTGGGCATGCACGACTCATCCCTGTAACCCTTCCCCTTGCGACTGACGTAAAAAAAGCCGGCATTCGCCGGCCTCGCGACAGTAGCGATTTTCAGGATTGAAGCGACACAGGTTAAAGCTTGTGTGCAGGCAGAGGCCGCCTGATTAAAACTGATAGGTCAGGCCCATAGCGATACTGTCTTTCGTCGAAATGCCGGTGGCACGCGTAAAGTCGTTTTCCTTCAGCAGGTTAATGCGATAGTCCACGTAGGTCAGCATGTTCTTGTTGAAATAGTAATAGGTGCCCACCGCAATATATTTCTGCATCGTCTGACTGCCCCCGGCAAAATTTCCTGCGCCCTGCAGGTTTTCGCCACGCTGCGTGACAAAACCGACTGAAGGGCGCAAACCGTTCAGGAACTGGTACTGCGCAATTGCCTCAACGTTATGGGTTTTGTCAGCGACCTGTGCCAGCTGTCCATAAGGCGTAACGTCACTGGCTTCGCCATACATGGCGGCCAGATAGATCTGGCTGGCATCATATTTTGCAGAGGTTACCCAGGCGGTGGCATCGTCTCCCTGACCGTCAGCTTGCTGAGTCAGCGTCCGTTTTGCTTTCATCCCTGCCGCCGCAATGCTCAGTCCATCGGTAATGTTGTAAGTCAGGCCAGCACCGTAACCATCCCCGTTAGCCAGTCTGGCGGTTGCGCGGTCATTTTTCCCTTGATACTGCAGGGTTAGCTTTAATCCACCCCACTCCGGAGAGTGCCAGGTCGCGAGGCCGGTTGAGCGTTTTGACAGGAAGTTATCGTTAGTGGTCATGGTGCCGGAACCGTAGACCGGTGCCATATCCGTATAGGCGGAGGCGGTATACAGTACCCCAAAGCTACGGCCATAATCGAACGAGCCGAAGTCGACCATTTTCAGACCTGCAAAGCCTAAACGTGTGGCATTCCCCGTTTGCGCGTCGCTACCGCCTTCACTGTGATTCAGCTGGAAATTGTATTCCCATTGACCATAACCGGTAAGCTGATCATTAATTTGCGTCTCACCTTTAAAACCCAGGCGTGCATAAGAGTTGTCGCCATCTTCTGCAATATTATCTGAGAAAACATGGCGCGCATCGACTTTACCGTACAGGTCGAGCTTATTTCCATCTTTATTATAAATTCCAGCGGAGCATGCAGAGAATGAGACCATAAAAAACATTGCATACGGCGCGGCTGTTTTTATTTTATTGTGCATATCATCTGCCCTTTTCAGTTAGCTGAAGCATGAGGAGGTTACCGCTCAGGACGGTATTTATTTCAATCTCACATTCGTATTGTTTAATCGCTAAATCATGAAATGGTGATATCGGCCATAAAGGTTATGGCCATTTTTTATAATGACTTTCCCTGGTGTTATTACATTCTGGTAGCGTATTTCCTGGTGATTTTTTATTAAAAGGCTAAGTCAGGTATATCGCTTAATACGGTTTGCGCGCCCGCATCAATATATTTTCGGGCAAGAACCGGGTCATTGATCGTGGCAATCGCGAATTCAATACCTGAACGGGCCAGTCGCGCCAGGTCTTCGTCTGTCGCGAAGTCACCCAGGAAATGCAGGATCTGGCAACCTGTTCTGGCGAGAAGCGCCGCGGGGTCTTTCGGCGGGACGCAAACCGCCAGCCCGCGGGGTACGTCAGGCATAAGCCGTGCGGCAACCTGCAGCGAAATCTCAGAAAAACTGCTGATGAATAATTTCTTCTCGCTTGCTGGCCACAGTGATTTCAACTGAGCGATCGCAATCTCCGCCGTCTCCACTTCCTGCCCGGAGGTGGGTTTGATTTCCAGTTGTAGCCCGACGCCTTTATCCAGTACAAAGCCGACTGTTTCAGCCAGTGTAGGCACTTTCACGCCCCTGAAAAGGTGGCCGTAACATACGCCAGCCTCCAGCGACCGGATCTCATCCAGGGTCAGATTCGCCACATAGCCTTTGCCATTCGTTGTCCTGTTTACGGAATCGTCATGAATAATGACCGGGTGCATATCTTTGGTGAGTTTGACATCCACCTCTATCCACGTTGCGCCGTGTTCCACCGCCGCCAGAAACGAAGGTAGCGTGTTTTCCGGTGCCAGTAGCGGTGCTCCCCGATGGGCAATCAGACGGGAGTTCACTACACGTGCAGGGTGTTTTTGGGTCGACATTATTGGCGTTACCTTCTGTTAGGGTTATATCGCAGGTCTACCTGAGCAAAACCTGGTTAGAAAATTCGGTTCTGACTTCATCACCCAGCGGTTTAGGCATGAACTGGGTGCCATGGATACGCTCTTTGCTGTTAATCAGTCCGGCATCACGATTTACGTCTTTGTTTTGAGGCGTAATGCCATAAACCTGCTGAAACAGCCGTTGGGTGGTGGGCAGCGTCAGCCAGTGGATAAACAGCAACGCTGCCGCTTTATGGGGTGCGTTTACAGGTATCGCCACCATATTTCCGCCGCCGGGCATGCCGAAATCGGGGATATAGAGCCGGATCGTTTTCGGGACTTCACCGTGGTTTTCTAATCCCACCAGATAATCTTCCCAGGCGGGGACCAGCAGGAATTCACCGCTGACCAGCCGGGTGACGCTGTCGGCGTTGGAGGCCGTAATGATGTAGTTGGGGCGCTGCTGTTTGAACCAGTTCCAGGCCGGCTGCAGAGCCGTCAGGCTTTTTAGATCCGCATCGCCTTTCGTGAAATCAAAACCCGGTACCCGTGTGCGCGTCACCGATTCAATAAAGGCCGGGCCGGATCCGCCGTTTTCAACGTTGAAGCCAAACTCCTGACGATGACGCTGCAGAAAGGCCGTAATCTGCGGCAATGTTCGCGGTAACTCACTTTCTTTCAGGCGGCGCGAATCGTAGGCCAGACCGGTCTGGTTGCCCCAAAATGCCACGCCATAGCCTTTACTGTCCGTTCCCTCAATGGTGTAGTTCAGGGTTTTGCCTGCCGGCAGCAGTGTATTAATCGGGCCAAAAAACGTTTTCTGAGGTGATACGGTCCCGAATGCCCCGCCGCCAATCGAAAACAGATCAATGTCACCCGTATCCCGTCCCCGGTCTGCCATGAGTTTATTAATATTACCCTGTAGTGTGCCTTCAGACAGGGTAACGTTAATACCGTACTGTTTTTCAAACAGGCTGACCTGCTCTTTTAAACGGTCCTGGTAATACCATTGATACCAGGTTAATTCCCCTTCTTTTTTCGCCTGTTCGACAATCTGTTCCCAGTTCATCGTAGTTAAATCCTGAGCCTGGCTACAGAAAGCCCCGGCCAGCAATAATATTGCAGCAACGAATCTGAACATATGTTTCCCCAATAACGCGAATTAAAGACTGTCAGCCTTTTCCTGCAAAGGCGGCGACAGGATTTCTTGTCAGTAATTTTTCTGCAATCAGCATTAAAATGACATTTGGCACAACCAGCATTAAAGAAATGACCGCCGCATTGGGTCGAATAAAGTTATAACCCAGATAAGAATAGAGAATGGCCGGGACGGTAATAAAATCGGGTGAGCCAACAATGAAACTTATGGCGAACTCTTCTATTGATAACGTAAAAACAATAATTAGTGCGGCAAATATTCCCGGCCTGATGGTGGGCAGGCAGGCGACTAAAAAACGGTTTATCACCGAAGCGCCCATATCCCGTGCCGCATCAAGCGTGTCCTGGCGTATCTGCGAACACGACAGGGTGAGAATGCGCACGGCATAAGGCATCAGGATAATAATATGCCCCAGCAAAATGCCGCCAAACCGGCTGTGAATGCCCGCCACGTTAAGCAACATGGAAAAAAACAGTGCCACGACAAAGCCCGGAACGATAAGCGGCAATAAGATCGCATTCTGTAAAAAATGTTTGCCCGTAAACGACATTCTGCCAAACGCCCACGCGGCAGGCAGAGACAGCATCAGCGTGCAGACCGAGACGGTTGCCGCCAGTAAATAGCTGTTCCTGAGCGCCTGCGGTAACGCGGTCGTGGTCCAGACTTCCACCCAACGGCCCAGGGAGACAACCGGCGGCAGGGCATCTGGCCATGCCCACGGATGGGTTTTATCGACCAGTGACCACAGGACGGTCAACATAAAGGGAATGACCAGCCACAGCATAAACAGGGCGATGATAATGATCATCATGACGATTCGCAGCGGGGATAAGGTCTCTCTGGCTTTCATGATCGCTGTTCTCCGGCTTGTTGTAGCCACTTCGCCAGGGCGGCAAGCACGACTGCACCGACAAAAGCCGCCAGCATTAAAATCACGGCGACAACCGCGGCAAGATTCCAGCCCTGGGCGCTGATTTCGGGGAAGCGCAGCATGTATTGCGAAAGAGAGAACACACTGGTCGGCCCCGCAACGACCTGGAATGAAAAGTCACCTAATGCACCGATGAAAATCAGCACCAGCGACACCTGAACGGACTTGATAGATAAAGGCAGAATGATTTGTAACAGCCGGGCAGCTCTGCCGGCACCCAAATCCCGCGCGGCATTAAAAATTTCGTCGCCAATCGCGCGCAGGCTGCCGGTAATAATCAGCAGCGCATAGGGAAGCTGTTTCCAGACCTGCAAAATAATCACGCCCGTTCCCCAGCGGTCATTTTGCATCCTGATGGGGTGAGAGATGATCCCCAGCTTGAGCAAGCCCAGGTTAATAAAACCCTGCCAGGAAATCAGATTGATAAACAGCAGCGCGGCAACCAGTCCGTGCACCATCAGCGGGGCTTTAAGCAAACCGCCCATCAGCATTGAGCCGGGAAAGGGTTTTCTCAGCCACAGTGCCAGCGGGAGCGCCAGCGCGACGGACAGAACGGCACTGATGACGCCAATTTTGAGTGAATAGCCTGTCGCGCGCCAAAGCTGACTGTCGTTCAGGATGGTTTGCCAGTACTGAAGTGTGAAATGCGCCGGCGCGCCAAAATTAAACAGACCAACGGACTGCGCCAGCGCCATGATGACAATCAGCACCAGCGTCAGCACGACCGGCGCGACGGCAGGCAAAACCAGCAGCCAGCTAAGCCTGTTGCGGTTGCGCATTTTCATGAACAGCTTTCCTGTAAAAAACGGATTCTGTCTGGCGCAATGGAGAAGTTAACCCGATCACCTTCCTGTATGGTGTTTTTGCCGACTAACTGGATACACCACTGATAGTCTGTTTCTTCATGCCCAATCGGATGAACCTGGAGTTCAGAAATATTGCCAAGAAAACTCACGGCACCGATCTCAAAAGCCCGGGTGTTTTTCCCCGTATCCTGTTCGCTCAGCAGGGCATCCTCAGGACGCCAGAAGGTATAGACCTTGTCCGAGACGGGCGGCTGGTGACTGTGTATTTCCATTTCGCCCATGACACACGCAATACGATAAATACCGCTGCTGCTGTCTCCGTCCAGTACGCGGGCTTCCATCACGTTAGCCTGACCGACAAAACCGGCGACAAAGCGGTTTATCGGGGAATAATAGATCTCATCCGGCGTACCGATTTGTTCGATCTTTCCGGCATTCATGACCACCACAATGTCAGACATCGACAGGGCTTCTGCACGGTCATGGGTAACATAAATGGCGGTAAATCCATGGGAGCGCTGAAGCTGTCTGATCTCCAGTCGTACCTTGTCCCGTAATTTGGCATCCAGATTTGACAGCGGCTCATCAAACAACACGATTTCCGGACGCACGGCCAGCGCTCTGGCAAGCGCCACGCGCTGCTGCTGACCGCCGGATAACTGCGCCGGCAGTTTAGGCAAATGCGCATTGAGTGATACCTGAGCAGCGGTCTGCGCTACGCGATCGTGAATATCCGTTTTTGCCATCTTCATCTGCCTGAGGCCAAAACCGATATTTTCAGCAACGGACAGGTGAGGAAAAAGCGCATAGGACTGAAAGCACATCGCCGTGTCGCGATGTTCAGGTTTGACATGATGCATGTCCTGCTGGTGGATCAGTACTTCGCCACTATCAAGACTGTAAAAGCCGGCAATGACTTTAAGCAGCGTGGTTTTGCCACAGCCAGAGGGGCCAAGCAGGGAAACAAATTGCCCTTTTTTGGCCTGCAGTGAAATGCCGTTCAGCGCGACAAAATCGTCAAATGTCAGCATGGCATTGTGGATTTCTAGCGTGTTCACGTGGTCTGCTCCGTCATAAAATGCCAGGGATTTCTTAATTAATGCGATGCGCATAATAATCAGGCGTAGTGAATTTAAGCAATTTCAGAGAGGTTAAGAATTTATTAAGTTTTTAAAACCTATATTTAACAGGTTAATGTAAGGTTTATTTGAAATCGTATGTTTAACGCGCTAATTATTTTAATGCATTATGATTAATATTAAGTTCAGAGGGTTAAGATGCTCTGGCAGAGCGCGCACAGCGGGCAGGGCAGCGGGGAGACGCTGTCCTGAAATGCAGTGATAAGGTAAGTCCGGGGCAATGCGTGGTCAGGCAGGCGTAAATCGAGGATAAGGGATAAACCGGGCAGAAAGGCGGTTCATTTCGGGCGTGCCGACACTCACATGTGTGCTGCTTTTTTCCTGTGTGCCGGCAAGATGCGCATCCAGTCCCGCCGCTTTACAGAGGGCATAGCCCGCAGAAACGTCCCACATGCTGCTAAAACATTCCTGATAACCGTCGACGTAACCCAGCACGCTAAAGGTTAAACCGACGGTGGCACAGCGATAGCGCACAACATTCCAGCCGTCGTCCCGATAGGCCTTTTCAATACAGAGCTGATGGGTGAAATCCCATGATGGACTGTCGCCAATCGCCACGGTTTTAAGCCCCCCGGCGATCACAGGCCGTTCAAAGGGTTCACCATTCAGATAAACACCTCTCTCTTTGCCGCCGCTCAGCATGAGGTTTAAAACGGGATGGACGATCACGCCCATAACCGGCTCGCCATCCTGCACATAGCCAACAGAAATCCCCCACAATGACGAGCCGCGCAGGAAGTTACTGGTCCCATCAATAGGATCAACAGACCAGTAGCTGGCGCTGAGCTCACCGCCATACTCTTCACCGATAACAGGATCCTGTGGGAAATGATCTCCCAGACGCTGCCGGATCAGATTTTCCACTTCCCGATCGGCTTCACTGAAGACATCCTGCGGCCTTTTTTCGCAGACCTCTAATTCACTCAGCTGTCTGAAATAGTCCAGAGCCAAAAGTGAAGCCTCTTGTGCGATACGTTCAGCAACCTTTAAGCGCGTTTCCATTGTTTACCTGATGCATAAAAAGAAGCGTGTGTATGGAGGCAAAACCCAGTGCACAGCGAAAATACCCATCCGGACATCAGGCTCGGTTTTAATATAATGCTCACTGCATGATATTAGAGTGTCTCTCTGCTATGTTTCACTATTATGATGCTTTTATGATCGCGATAAGCAGGGCAGGAGAGGCTGAAAATCAGCACATTTTACGAAAACATAAAGGCAGGGCCCTTTACTATTCGTCATGCATAAAAGCATGCTAGGGTATTAACAGAACCCATTATTAAATATGGTGAGGACAACGCTGTGGTTCATGGATATTCCGCTGGTCATGATGTCGAACTTAATCGCAGTGAAAAACTCATTCTGGAGCTTGTCCGCCGTAACGATGGCATTTCCCGCTCCTCACTGGTTTCGCAAACCATTTTGAATCAGTCATCTGTTCACCGTATTGTTGATACGCTGACCGAAAATGGCTTTCTCAGCCTGGGGGAATCGCCGTCCCAGGGAAGAGGCAAGCCCAGCCCGTCGTTATCACTGAATGCGAATGCACGTTATGGTTACGGTATCTCTATTAACTCAGACAGTGTTGCCGCCAGCCTGATTAATTTCCGGGGCGGTATTACAGAATACTGCGTACTGGATACGCATCCGCGCGACCCTGCCCGTACCTTACTCAATATCAAACATCACTATCTGGATACCTTAAAACAATACGATATTTCGCCAGAAAAAGTCTGTGGTGTGGGATACAGCATGGCGGGCTTTCTTTATGATTCCCGAAAGTATTTCAATCCGCCTGAACCTTTAAAAAACTGGATGGGTATCGATCTGCGTCGTGAAATTACCATGTTATTTGATCGACCGGTATGGATTGAAAATAACGCCACGACGGCGGCGCACGCTGAAGCCTTTTTAGGCGCCGGGCTGAAATACGATACGTTTGGTTATCTCTCTTTTAATTATGGATTCGGCGGTGGCATCGTGATTAACGGTAAACCGTTCCAGGGGGCATTTGGTAATGCGGGGGAGATCAGCCGTATTTTTACGCCGGAAGAGGGCAAGCTGCGGCCGGCTCTGGGGATCCTGATCGATCGGTTACGTCACGGCGGTATTGAAATTAAAGATATTCGCGATCTCAATCATAAATTCGATCCGGCCTGGCCGATTGCGCAACAGTGGGTAGAAGAGGTAACGCCAAACCTGCATCGGGCAATGGATGCCATGAATGCGGTGATCGATCCCGCGGCCATTATCTTAGGAGGCGAAATTCCCCGGAAGCTGGGCGAAATGTTCTTAGCCATGCCGCGGACGTGTTCGGGTAAACGCTGGGACATTTCTGCGGAATATCCGGATATTCTGCTAAGCGCCATTGAGGGAGACAGTTCGGCACTGGGCGCGGCACTGACGCCGTTGCGGGAAACCTATTTTAATTAAGGCCGTTACCCGCAGAACAACGTTTCAGCGGGTAACGGATGCGCATGAGGTGAGTTACTAGCGCATTGTCACAAACTCTTCCGCTGCGGTCGGGTGGATCGCCACGGTGTTATCGAAGTCTTTCTTGGTCGCACCCATTTTCAGTGCCACGGCGAAGCCCTGCAGCATCTCATCCATGCCGAATCCGATGCCGTGAATACCAACAATCTTCTCATCGGCACCCACACAGACCAGCTTCATGCGGCACGGCTGGCGATGCTGGGTGACCGCGGTGTACATGGCGGTGAACGACGATTTGTAGACCTTCACCTGGTCATCGCCATACTGTTCGCGCGCCTGTGGCTCAGTCAGTCCCACGGTACCAATCGGTGGATGGCTGAATACAACGGTCGGAATATTGCTGTAATCCAGATGCTCGTCCGGTTTGTTGTTAAACAGACGCTCAGAGAGACGACGGCCAGCGGCAACCGCCACCGGTGTCAGCTCAACCGCACCGGTGTTGTCACCCACAGCATAAATGCCTGAGACATTGGTGTTCTGAAACTTGTCGACATTGATATAGCCTTTGTCGTTCAGCGCCACGCCCGCAGCTTCGATGTTGAGGTTATCGTTGGCTGGCTCACGGCCAATCGCCCAGACCAGACAATCGACAATATATTCACTGCCGTTTTCCAGCTGCAGCGTCAGGCTGCCATCGCTGTTTTTAATCACGGCTTTTGGAATGGATTCGGTGTGCAGCGCCGGGCCTTCCGTGTTCATCACTTCGACCAGCGTCTCGGTAAGCAGCGGATCGAAGCTGCGCAGTGGTGCATGTTTACGCACGAACAGGTGGGTTTCTGAGCCCAGCGCATTTACCACGCCGGCCAGCTCGACCGCGATGTAGCCCGCGCCGATCACGGCGGTGCGTTTTGGCAGGGCATCCAGCTCAAAGAAACCGTCGGAATCAATGCCGTACTCCGCACCCGGAATATTGGGGTGAACCGGACGACCGCCGGTGGCGATCAGAATATGGTTAGCCGTAATAATCTCGCCGTTAACTTCAACGCTGTGCGCATCGACAAAGCGGGCAAAGCCTTTAATGACTTCAACCTTGTTCTTACCCAGCACGTTGTCGTAAGAGTTATGGATGCGGTCGATGTAGGCGCTGCGGTTTTTCACCAGTGTGGCCCAGTCGAAGCGATTCACCGTGGTGTCAAAGCCATAGTCCGGCCCGTAGAGATGGATAGCTTCGGCGATTTGTGCAGCGTGCCACATGATTTTTTTCGGCACGCAACCCACGTTTACGCAGGTGCCGCCCAGCTCTTTTGCTTCAATCAGGGCACATTTCTGGCCATACATAGCTGCACGGTTAATTGAGGCGATGCCGCCGCTGCCGCCGCCAATGGCGAGATAGTCGAAATGTCGGGTCATTGAAGTATCCATCCGGTTGCATAAAAAATTGGGGTTGAGTGTAACGCTGGAGGTCGAAATGACGCAAAGTTTGCGCCTATGATTGTAATAGGGTTCTGTTTTTTCACTCGCTTACAGGGAAGCATACCATGCACCTTACTTTTCTTGGCACCGGCGGCGGTGCTCCCAGCCTGCAACGTAACGTGACCTCCATTGCTTTTACCCGCGCACTGAGTGGTGAAACCTGGCTGTTTGACTGCGGGGAAGGCACGCAATTACAGTTTATGCGCTCGAGCCTGAAACCGGGCAAGCTGGACAAGATTTTTATCACCCATCTGCATGGCGATCATATTTTCGGGCTGCCGGGATTACTCACCAGCCGGTCGATGGCCGGACTGACCTCACCGATGACGGTCTATGGCCCTAAAGGATTAAAGACCTTTGTTGAGACGGCGCTGTCGATCAGTGGCTCCTACACCGACTACCCGCTGAGCCTTGTTGAGATTGAGGCGGGCTGGACGCTGGATGACGGTGAGTTTCGTATCAGTGCCTGGCCGCTGAGCCATCCGGTGGCGTGTTTTGGCTATCGCATTGAACAGCACGACAAACCCGGCTTGCTGGATGCCGCGCGGCTGAAAGCGGAAGGCGTGCCCCGTGGCCCGTGGTTCCAGCAGCTGAAGCAGGGGGAATGTGTGACGCTGGAAGATGGGCGGGTAATCAACGGCGCTGACTATCTTGGCCCGGCGACACCCGGCAAAAAGCTGGCCATTTTTGGCGATACCGCACCGACCGACGTCGCGTTGCAACTGGCGGCGGATGTTGACCTGATGGTGCATGAAACCACGCTGGAGGCGGCGATGATGGAGAAAGCCAACGGACGCGGGCACTCCACCACCCTGCAGGCCGCCGACGTGGCAAAACGCGCCGGGGCAAAGCGGCTGATCGCCACCCATTTCAGCTCCCGCTATCTGGCAAAGGACATGAGCCGCCTGCTGGCGGAGTGCCAGACGATTTTTCCCCGCACTGAGCTGGCCTCGGATCTGGCCGTATTCACTGTTTAGTGATGCAGTGCCGGATAGGTAAAGAAAAGCAGATGGGTGAGGTTAAGGGCAAAGTGCAGGGCGGTCGCCAGCCACAACCGGCCGCTCCAGTGCCACGCCAGACCGTAAATCAGCCCGGCCAGGGAGGCGAATACCACCAGCAGCACGCCGCCCTGGATATGTGCCAGCCCAAACAGCAGCGAGCAGATCAGCAGCGCGGGCATCCCTCCCAGCGACTCTCTCAGCCGCTGTTGCAGATAGCCCCGGAACAGCGCCTCTTCGGCCAGCGAGACAAAGAACAGATTCGCCAGCATAAACGCGGGCAGCCACGGTGGATTGTGAAGCTCAAATGCCAGACCACCCAGCAGCACGGCACTACACAGCAGCAGCGGCACGGCGGTGATTAACGTCAGTGCGGCAATCCACGGATAACGCGGCGGGCAGGCACGAGCGCGGAACAGCGTCGGCAGGCAGGCCAGCAGCACAAAGGGGATCAGCGCTTTATCGGCGTTGAAGGAGAAACTGAACGGCAGGCTCCGGGCACCCGTCTGCACCTCATCGACCTGGAGGGGATTGTTAAAGCCAGGGAAAAGATGGAGAAACAAGCCCAGCGAAATCAGCACCAGTAGCGCTTCGCTCAGGATTTGCTGGCGGGAACGGATCGGGTCAAAGCGGCGCAGCGCGACCAGTGCGGCGATCCCGCCCAGCAGCGGCAAGACCGGCCAGGTCAGAACCTGATGATAAAATCCCAGCAGCGCGACGAGCGCTAACAGCAGTAGCGCCAGCCGCCGGGCGGGTTGCAGGGCGCCCAGCGCACCAGCCAGCAGAATCCACATGAGGATTTATTCAGGAACGATCTGATTTACCGCATAGTGACCCGTTCCGGTCGGAACCAGTTTCTGGTGCAGCCACGGCAGCAGGGTATTCATCTGCTGGGCCAGCTTCCACGGTGGGTTAATCACGATCATGCCAGAGGCCGTCATGCCGCGCTGATCGCTGTCCGGACGGGCCGCCAGTTCGATCTGCAGAATATTGCGGATGCCGGTTGCTTCCAGGTCGCGCAGCATGTGTTTGATCTGCTGGCGTAACACCACCGGATACCACAGTGCAAAGACGCCGGTGCCAAAGCGTTTATGGCCTTCCTGAATGCCTTTCACTACCGCCTGGTAGTCGCTTTTCATCTCATACGGCGGATCAATCAACACCAGACCGCGACGCGACGGCGGTGGCAGCTTCGATTTTAACTGCTGATAACCGTCGGCACGATCGACGCGCGCGCGGTTATCTTTGCTGAATTCGTTACGCAGCAGCGGATAGTCGCTGGAGTGCAGCTCAGTGAGTTGCAGCTTGTCATCTTCACGCAGCAGATGACGGGCGATCAGCGGCGAGCCAGGATAGTAGCGCAGCGTGCCACTGCGGTTCAGCGCACGAATCGCATCAAAATAGGGCTGCAACAATTCCGGCGCATCGGGCTGCTGCCAGATACGTGAGATGCCTTCCAGATATTCACCGGTACGCTCGGCGTGCTCGCCGCTCAGCTGGTAGCGACCTGCGCCTGCATGGGTATCCAGGTAGAAAAACGGTTTCTCTTTCTCTTTCAGCGCCGTGATGATCAGGCTCAGAACGGTGTGCTTCAGCACGTCGGCGTGGTTGCCAGCATGGAAGCTATGGCGATAACTCAGCATTGTTTATCCTGTTGAATGTATAAGGTTTTAATTGATGGAAAATCAATTTATACCAATTATTACCCCACGTATTACCCACAGAACGACGCACAGCAACCGACGCAGGAAAAGCATGAGAATCGGCGATTATATCAGGGATGACCCGCTGATGGGCCAGAAGCGTGATAACAAATCGGGATTGCAGAGTGCGGTTCAGGGTGACGAGCTGAGTTTGCGGTTTTCAGGCGGGTAAACCGGCCGCAAAATCTGCCCGGCGCGCCCGCCAGGATTTCAGGCATCAGACAAAAGCAGGCATTTTCCGTGCGATGATCCGCGCGTTTCTTCCCCACCTCATCCTGGCTGCCATTGATTTTCGCTACACTAAGCCGCATGTTACTTAGATTGCGTTGCGCGACCCGCTGCGCCCCATACATCTCTAAAGGACTGCGCTATGACCAATCCGCTACTGACATCTTTTACGCTTCCCCCTTTTTCTGCCATCCAGCCTGAACATGTTGTTCCTGCCGTGACGGAAGTGCTGAGCAAATGCCGCGCAGAAGTCGAAAAAGTCGTGGCGCAGGGTGCGCCCTATACCTGGGATAATCTGGTTCAGCCGCTGGCGGAAACCGACGATCGTCTGAGCCGCATTTTCTCACCGGTCAGCCATCTGAATGCGGTAAAAAACAGCCCGGAACTGCGTGAAGCCTATGAGCAGACATTGCCGCTGCTCTCTGAATACAGCACCTGGGTCGGTCAGCATGAAGGCCTCTATCAGGCGTATCGCAATCTCAAAGAGGGTGATCAGTACGCGGCTCTGGATCTGGCGCAGAAGAAAGCGGTCGATAACGCCCTGCGTGATTTTGAACTCTCCGGTATTGGCCTGCCAAAAGATAAACAGCAACGCTATGGCGAAATCGCCGCGCGTCTCTCGGAGCTGGGTTCGGCTTACAGCAACAATGTGCTTGATGCCACCATGGGCTGGAGCAAGCTGATCACCGATGAAAGTGAGCTGGCCGGTATGCCGGAAAGCGCCATGGCGGCAGCGAAAGCCCAGGCTGAAGCCAAAGAGCAGGACGGCTGGCTGCTGACGCTGGATATCCCAAGCTATCTGCCGGTCATGACCTACTGCGACAACGCGGCGCTGCGGGAAGAGATGTATCGCGCCTATGCAACGCGCGCCTCCGATCAGGGTCCGAATGCCGGTAAGTGGGATAACGGACCTATCATGGCGGAAGAGCTGGCGCTGCGTCACGAGCTGGCCCAGCTGCTGGGCTTCGACTCCTACGCCGATAAATCACTGGCGACCAAAATGGCGCAAAGCCCGTCTCAGGTGATCGACTTCCTGAATGACCTGGCTGAACGCGCCCGTCCGCAGGGTGAAAAAGAGCTGGAGCAACTGCGCGCCTTCGCCCAAAAAGAGCATGGCGTCACTGAACTGAATCCGTGGGATCTTACCTATTACGGCGAAAAGCAGAAGCAGCATCTCTATACCATCAGCGATGAGCAACTGCGTCCTTACTTCCCGGAAGAGCGTGCGGTCGCCGGTCTGTTTGAAGTCGTTAAACGCATTTATGGCATCAGCGCGAAGCAGCGTACCGACGTTGAGGTTTACCATCCGGACGTGAAGTTCTTCGATCTGTTCGATGAAACCGGCGAACTGCGCGGCAGCTTCTATCTCGATCTCTACGCCCGCGAGCACAAACGTGGCGGGGCGTGGATGGATGACTGCGTGGGCCAGATGCGTAAAGCCGATGGCAGCCTGCAGAAGCCGGTCGCTTACCTGACCTGTAACTTTAACCGCCCGGTGAAAGGCAAACCTGCGCTGTTCACCCATGACGAAGTGATTACTCTGTTCCATGAGTTTGGTCATGGCCTGCACCACATGCTGACCCGCATCGAAGCGCCTGGCGTTTCCGGTATCAGCGGTGTGCCATGGGATGCGGTCGAACTGCCAAGCCAGTTTATGGAAAACTGGTGCTGGGAACCGGATGCGCTGGCGTTTATCTCGGGTCACTTTGAGACTGGCGAACCGCTGCCGAAAGAACTGCTGGATAAAATGCTGGCGGCGAAGAATTACCAGGCCGCGCTGTTTATCCTGCGTCAGCTGGAGTTCGGCCTGTTCGATTTCCGTCTGCACACCGAGTTTAATCCGGAGAAGGGCGCGCAGATTCTGGAAACCCTGCGCGAAGTGAAAAGCCGCGTTGCGGTCGTTCCGAGTCCGGAATGGGGCCGTTTCCCGCACGCCTTCAGCCACATCTTTGCCGGTGGCTATGCGGCGGGTTACTACAGCTATCTGTGGGCAGACGTGCTGGCAGCGGATGCCTATTCCCGCTTCGAAGAAGAGGGGATCTTCAACCGTGAAACCGGTCAGTCTTTCCTGGATAACATCCTGACGCGTGGCGGTTCTGAAGAGCCGATGGAGCTGTTCAAACGCTTCCGCGGTCGTGAACCGCAGCTCGATGCGATGCTGGAACATTACGGCATTCAGGGATAAGTCAGTTTGTGAAAATCTGTTTGCTCGATGAATCAGGCGCCGGAGACGGCGCCTTATCACGTTTAGCGCAGCGCTGGCAGCTGGAGCACGATGAAGATGCGCTGCTGGCGCTGGTGCAGACCTCAACGCACCTGGAACTACGTAAACGTGATGAGCCTAAGCTGGGCGGTATTTTTGTTGATTTCGTCACCGGCGCGATGGCGCATCGCCGTCGTTTCGGCGGTGGACGCGGCGAAGCTGTCGCCAAAGCGGTGGGCATTAAAGGCGGTTATCTGCCGGATGTGGTGGATGCGACGGCAGGACTGGGGCGTGATGCGTTTGTGCTGGCGGCGCTCGGCTGCCGGGTGCGGATGCTGGAGCGCCATCCGGTGGTGGCTGCGCTGCTGGAAGATGGATTACAGCGCGGTTATCAGGATGCGGAAATTGGCCCCTGGCTGCGCGATCGTCTGACGCTGATTCACGCGGCCAGCGCGCAGGCCCTGGGCGATATTACGCCGCAGCCAGATGTGGTCTATCTCGATCCGATGTATCCCCATCGCCAGAAAAGTGCACTGGTGAAAAAGGAGATGCGGGTGTTTCAGTCGCTGGTCGGGCCGGATGAAGATGCGGATGCGTTACTGGAACCGGCTCGTCGACTGGCGAAAAAGCGTATTGTGGTCAAACGACCAGACTATGCACCGCCGCTGGCGGGTGTCGTGACACAGGCGGCTGTGGTCACCAAAAGCCATCGCTTTGATATCTATCCCCCGCTCTGAACGTATAAAAAAAGCCGGCGTCGCGCCGGCTTTATTCATTTCGTTAAGCGTCTGAATTACGCCTCGTCTTCATCGCGCAACGGCACAATCAGCATGTCGATATGCACGGTATTGATCAACTGACGGGCTGAGGACATCAGCTTGCTCCAGAAATCCTGATGATGACCACACACCACCAGGTCAACGTCATATTTCTTGATGGCATCAACCAGAACCTGGCCGAGGTCACCACTGCCGCTCAGTGTCTCACTGATCGGATAGCCCGCCGCATCGGACAACCCTTTCAGTGCGGCATGCGTCTCTTCAGAAATACGCTTCTGCATATCCCCTAAGTTGACATCAATCAGGCCGGTGTAGAGGTCAGAATAATTCACATCAACGTGAATCAGAGAAATTCTGGCATCGTAGGGACGCGCCAGCGAGACAGCCTTATCCACCAGCAACTGGCTTTCGGGAGAAAGGTCTACTGCAATCAGGATGTGTTTATAAGCCATGATAAAACTCCTTTCACGAGATTAAGGATGGCATCCGGTGTTCCTGCCGCGTCACAGCTTAGCGAAGTCCCTTGCGCGAGCGGGCGATGAGCGCCACCAAAGTGTCAACCTGCGTTGCAGGTGATGATGTTGTTATAGTCTGAGTATAGCCTTCTCTCATTGTAAATGCTGCTGTTGCCGTCTGGCTTATGAATAAGATCAAGGCTATGCCAGATTTACTCGCGCTGAACGAAAATCATCGTTGGAAAAAATGTAAAGAATTCTCCTACACTGAGAAAAGGCGGTCCGGTTCGCAGCCGCTCAGGGGGTCGAAAATTTTCGCAGTCCGGAGATTCAGTGGCTGGTTTTTTCTGCAGGCGGATTCAGTGCCAGACACTGAGTCTGTTGCTGCGATTCCAGCTGGGAGGGGGGAATATGATCAGCACTATTGCGCTTTTCTGGGCTCTTTGTGTGGTGTGTATCGTGAATATGGCACGCTATTTTTCATCGCTGCGCGCGCTACTGGCGGTATTACGGGGTTGTGATCCACTGCTGTATCAGTATGTCGATGGGGCGGGGTTTTTCACCTCTCACGGTCAGCCGAGTAAACAGGTGCGGCTGGTCACTTATATCTGGGCAAAACGCTATCTTGATCACCACGACGATGAGTTTATCCGGCGCTGTGAACGGGTGCGGGGACAGTTTGTTCTGACCAGTGCGCTGTGTGGGCTGGTGGTTATCAGTCTGGTGGCGCTGGCGATCTGGCATTAAAAAAGGGCGACTTGCGTCGCCCTTTTGTCAGCTGGCATCACACCAGTTTCAAGGCAATCCAGTAGAGCGAACCTGACAGCAGAATACAAACCGGCAGGGTGAAGATCCACGCCATAGCGATGTTCTTGATAGTCCGGCTCTGCAATCCGCCACCGTCGACCAGCATGGTACCGGCTACCGATGAAGAGAGGATATGCGTGGTAGAGACGGGCATGCCGGTATAGCTGGCAATACCAATCGACAGCGCTGCTGTCACCTGGGCTGACATTCCCTGCGCATAGGTCATGCCTTTTTTACCAATCTTCTCACCGATGGTGGTGGCAACACGACGCCAGCCAATCATAGTACCGGTGCCCAGCGCCAGCGCCACGGCCACAATAATCCAGATAGGCGCGTACTCGATGGTGCCAAGCAGGTCGCTTTTCAGCTTATTGAGGAAGCGTTTGTCATCTGGCGTGGTTTCCTGCAGACGGGCCGCTTTATCGGCGGTGTCTGAGATACACAGCAGCAGACGACGCATCTGACCACGCTGATCAACGGTCAGCTGATCGTAGCTCTGCAGATTGTTCAGCAACACCTGCGCACGCTGAACTGCCTGCAGTGCTCGCGCGCTGTCGCAGTGAAACTCCTGCGGGCTGGATGCCGGCACTTCTTCCGGTGTTGGCAACTTAGGCGGTGCCATCTGGATGATATGCGTCAGCGAGGCGTTGTGCTGTTGGTAATACTGTTCCAGATGGTTGACGGCATCGCGGGTGCGCGTGATGTCATAACCGGAGGCATTCATATTCACGACGAAACCAGCCGGCGCCACGCCAATCAGGACCAGCATGATCAGGCCAATGCCCTTCTGACCGTCATTCGCACCGTGCGAATAGCTCACGCCAATTGCCGAAACAATCAGTGCGATACGGGTCCAGAACGGCGGCTTTTTCTTGCCGTCGATCTTTTCGCGGTCAGCAGGCGTCATATGAATACGCGCACGCTTTTTGGTATTACTCCAGTAGCGACGCAGAATAAAGATTAACCCGCCCGCCATCACCAGGCCGACAATCGGCGACAGGATCAGAGAAAGGAAGATGTTCAGGACTTTCGGAATGTTGAGTGCATCAACCACCGAGGTTCCGCTCATCAGGGCGTTGGTCAGACCGATACCGATAATCGCGCCGATCAGTGTATGGGAGCTGGAGGCCGGCAGACCGAGATACCAGGTGCCGAGGTTCCAGATAATCGCCGCCAGCAGCATAGAAAACACCATGGCGAGACCGTGAGCCGATCCAACATTCAGCAACAGATCGGTGGGAAGCATATGAACAATAGCGTAGGCAACACTCAATCCACCGAGTAGTACGCCAAGGAAGTTGAATACACCCGCCATAACCACAGCAAGCTGGGCACGCATGGCACGCGTATAGATGACCGTCGCAACTGCGTTGGCCGTGTCGTGGAAACCGTTGATTGCTTCGTAAAACAATACAAACAGCAGGGCAAGAACCAATAACAGGCTAGTACTGAGGTCTAGACCAGCAAACAGATGTAGCATAAACGTTACGCCATTTTTGGAGGACATGAACGCGGCGCATTATCCGCGACAACGTGCTGTATGGGAAAGGAAAATATAGCGCTAATTTAACCTTTCTTCGCAGAGCGAACGGGTTACTCAGTGAAAAAGGGTTAGATATTAGACAGATACAATATGACACATTTACGGCAATTTTTTGACGCTGGCGTCCGGGTGAGCAGATCACTACAATCTGCGCCTTTCCAGTTAAGTGAGTGAATGCAGTGGAACAGTTTGACGTTATCATCATTGGTGCCGGAGCCGCAGGGCTGTTCTGTGCCGCCCAGGCCGGGCAGCGCGGACTGAGCGTGTTACTGCTGGATAACGGCAAAAAGCCAGGCCGCAAGATTCTGATGTCGGGCGGTGGCCGCTGCAACTTCACCAATCTCTACACTGAACCGGCGGCGTATCTGTCGCACAATCCTCATTTCTGTAAATCCGCGCTGGCGCGTTATACCCAGTGGGATTTTATCGATATGGTTAATCGCCACGGTATCGCCTGGCATGAAAAAACCCTGGGCCAGCTCTTCTGTGACGATTCTGCTCAGCAAATTGTCGATCTGCTGCTGGCCGAATGTGACAAGGGCAATGTCATCCTGCGACTGCGCAGTGAAGTGCTCAGTGTTGAGCGCGATGAAAGTGGCTACACCCTGCAACTCAACGGCAGTACGGTTCAGGCGAAAAAACTGGTGATTGCCAGCGGTGGTCTGTCGATGCCAGGCCTGGGTGCCACGCCGTTTGGCTACAAAATTGCAGAGCAGTTTGGTCTGAATGTGTATCCGACCCGGGCGGCTCTGGTGCCCTTTACGCTGCATAAGCCACTGCTGGAACAATTACAGACGCTCTCAGGCGTTGCGCTGGACACCACCATCGATGCGCAGGATGGTACCCGCTTTAAAGAGGCGATGCTGTTCACTCACCGTGGGCTCTCTGGCCCCGCGGTACTGCAAATCTCCAGCTACTGGCTGCCCGGCGAATTCGTCACCATCGACCTGTTACCCGCTACGCCGCTTGAGGCGTTTCTGACGGCGCAGCGTGAAGCGCATCCGAATCTCAGCCTGAAAAACAGTCTGGCGAAAATCCTGCCGAAGCGTCTGGTGGAAGTATTGCAGGCACTCAAAGTGGTGCCGGATATCACCCTGAAACAGCTCAACAGCAAACAGCAAACTGAACTGGCGCAAACGCTGCATGCCTGGCGCATTCAGCCAAACGGCACCGAGGGGTATCGCACAGCTGAAGTGACACTGGGCGGCGTAGACACCACGCAGCTCTCCTCGAAAACCATGGAGGCGCGCGCGGTGCCGGGGCTGTACTTTATTGGTGAAGTGGCCGATGTCACCGGCTGGCTGGGGGGATATAACTTCCAGTGGGCCTGGAGTTCCGCCTGGGCGTGCGCCCAGGCGTTGTAACGCGCATTTACCAGCGCTGATGCACGTGCGGCGCAATCTTCTCCTGATAGATCTGCTTCAGCGCCGCCATCGTATCCTCAGAGAGTGCACCGACGTCGCTGGCGCGGGCATTGGCTTCAGCCTGCTCACGATTTTTCGCGCCAGGAATGACCACGCTGACATCTTCGTTCATCAGGATCCAGCGCAGTGCAAACATCGCCATGGTGGTGTCGCCCGTAACAAAGCGGCGAATCTCCTCCACCGCCTCCAGTGCCACCTCATAAGGCACACCGGAGAAGGTCTCGCCTTTATCGAACGCTTCGCCATTACGGTTAAAGGTGCGATGGTCGTCAGCGGCAAACACGCTGTCGGCGCGCATTTTGCCGGTCAGCAGGCCTGAAGCCAGCGGCACACGGGCAATGATCGCCACATCACGGCGTTTCGCTTCACGCAACAGCAGTTCCGCGGGACGCTGACGGAAAATGTTGTAAATCAGCTGAATCGACGAGACGTTTGGAAATGCCAGCGCTTTCAGGCCTTCCTCGACTTTCTCAACGGAGACGCCGTAGTGACGGATTTTTCCGGCGGCGACCATCTCATCCATCACCGCAAACACGTCCGGGTTGTAGTAGACCTCCGTCGGTGGGCAATGCAGCTGCACCAGATCCAGCGTGTCGGTCTGCAGATTTTCCCGTGAGCGATCGATAAAGGCGTTGAGGTTTTCGGCGTTGTAGCCCTCAGCCACGTGCGGTGACAGACGACGCCCCAGCTTGGTGGCCACAAACGGGCGTTCACCGCCGCGCTGATTCAGCACCTCTGCAATAATTTTTTCGGAGCGGCCATCGCCATAGACATCGGCAGTATCAATAAAGGTGATGCCTGCATCCAGCGCAGCATTCAGCGCGGCTTTGGCATCCTCCATGCTCACTTCTCCCCAGGTTCCGCCAATGGCCCATGCGCCAAAGCCAATTTCAGAGACGCGCTGACCGGTACGGCCCAGTGTTCGTTGTTTCATGCAAACCTTCCTCGATGCGTTTCAGACAGGGTGACAGAAAAGGGCTAACCATTGAGCTTAGCCCTTTCCGCCGGTGAGGTGAGCCAGCGTTATTGCAGACCAGACGAGTCTGGACAGGATGTTTTTGACGGCAGGCTGCTGGTTACGTTGAAGATTTCTATGGAAATCGGTTTTAAACAGGCGATTACCGCTTCGCTAATTTATTGATTTTAAGAAATTTCACCCGAAATTAAACAGGCGAGAGTGTCGATTCGGTCACATACTTCACTTTTCAGGCCAACAATGGGATCGCTATGTTCAAATTTATTAAGTCGGTCTTTGCCAGTCCCGATAAGTTTCTGCAGATTATGACCCGTCAGGATATCAACGACTCAATTGCTGAAGGTGAACGCATCATTATTGATGAGAACGGCAATATTTCAGTCAACACGCTGAGCGAGGAAGTCCACGAAGATTTTGCCCGGCACGTGAATACCTTAAAGGGAGTATAAGGTGGGTACCGCAATATTTATGGTGTTGATGGTGAGTGGTTACTGGTACACCAGCCGCGATTTAAACAGCCGCTTTAAAATCCGTCGCTCGTCGGGCTGGGATGTCTATTTCCTGGTGGCGCTCTACGGCTGTATTTTTGTTCTGCAGGGCGTATTTGCCACCGGCATCATCTGGTTGGTACTGCTCTGTATCTCCGGCATCGCGAATGCCGTCCAGATGATCCCCGGCGTGCATCTGAAGTGGCAGGTCGAGTTTATGAACTGGAGTTTCCTGGGGATTCAGGCACCAGTTGTGATCATGCTCGCTTTTGCCATTCTGCTCTGCCTGTATCGCTCAAACTGGGCGGGCAGTGCACGGCTGAACGTATCGGGCCGTAAAGACCTTTATCAGCAACTGTCACGCTCCAACGGCGTTGAACAACTGCTGTTTCAGTGCATGGAAGAGGGCGAACTCGCGTGGATTACGATGAAGTCGCGCCGCATTTACATCGGCATGATTCATGCCTCGACGTTTGAATATGAGAGCACTAAAAACATCGTGCTGATCCCGATGCTCAGCGGATACCGCGACAGCAAGACGCTGAAGCTGGCGGTGGAACATAACTACAGCAAGTGGTACGCCGAGCATGACATCACGCTCGACTCGAAACCCAAAGATGCGATGTCATTCCGTAAAGTGATCATGGTTGATCAGATAGAGAGTCTGTCACTGTTCGATCCCGCCAGTGCCGCCGCACTTTCAATGGGACATCCGCAGGAAGTGGAGAAGAGTCAGGGTGGTGACGACACGGACAGCCCGGACGATAAAAGCCGCGATGCAGCGGGTTAAAAGCTCGATCGGTTTCCCCTGATGATGTGACATCATCAGGGGAAACCGATCCCCTCACGTCATATTTTCCGCCGTAAACAACCTGAACGCGACTTTACCCGCCTGATACACATCCGGTTGAGAGCCGGTTTCCAGATGACTTAGCATCAAATCAATCGCCAGCCGGGCATGTTGTTGAGCATGCTGATCCAGGGTAAATGCCACTTCATCATTCATCAGTAGCTTACGTGTCACATCATAAAGTTCATGAGTGATATAGGTGCATTTACCCAGCAACTGGTGGGCACGTAGTGTGTCGCTGACAACAGTATTGCCCATGCCAGTGTTGTAGACCCCTGCAATCATCTGCGACGGTTGCAGGTTGCGGGCCAGCACGCTGCGGATTGTCTCCCGCTGATCCTGACCCGACAGCACCTCACGCAGATGACGCTGGGGGGCGCGCTGCGCCATGGCCTCCCGGAATCCGTCAATGCGCTGACGGTGGGCGCGATAATCGAAGCGGCCACTGACCATTAGAATGTCGCCGGGCTGACTCACCGTTTTACTCATCAGTAATCCCGCCGTGCGTCCGGCCTGATACTGGTCAATGCCGACATGACATAAGCGGTCGGCATCAGGCAGATCGGTAACGATGGTAATCACCGGCACATTGCGGCTGCGGCACAGCGCTAGCGCCCGGTAGATGGGCGGTGAATCATGTGCAAAGACAATGATGCCGTCGCGCGTGCTGCTGCGGGCGATAATACTTTGCGCCAGCTGCTCAGGCTGTGCCTCGGCCACCAGAGTTTTATGCAGTTTCAGGCGACGATAGCCAAGCTGGCTGGCGACTTCGCTGAAATGGGTAGTAAGCTGCTGAAAAAAGGAGGAGCCGTTATTACTGAGGAACACCTCAATTTGCCAGGGATGCTGGTACTCCTGGGGCAGCAGACGCTTCAATCCCACTTCGCGCGCAGCTTTCAGGACTTTACGGCTGGTCTCCAGTGACACGCCGCCGCGTTCATTCAGCACACGATCGACCGTCGCAATCCCGACGCCCGCCATTTTTGCCACCACCTCTAAGGTGAGCTTTTTCATTCAGACTCCACGGGGAAAATGGCGATTAACTGCTGCATGCCTGACTATTTATCTCTTCTAACCGGTTAAAAGTAAAAGATAAAGCAATTTAATGATGGAAAACCATCATCAGCGTTGTGCCGCAAGGTTTTTACCGACCGTGCTGTCGCCACGCTAAAAAGCACAGCGGGCCGCTGTCCTGGCGGAATACCCGTTAAGCTTGTAGTGAGACAATCAACGAGGAGTGAATATGGCTCAGCAAAAAGAGGTTCTGATTATTGGTGCTTCGCGCGGTATCGGGCTGGCGGTGGTACAGGCGTTTGCGGGTGAGGGCTGGCAGGTCACGGCTACGCATCGCAGTGGCATTCCAGAGCAGGGTAATAAGCCAGACATTCACTGGCATGCGCTGGATATGACGCACTCATCGGCGGTTCAGCAGCTTGCCAGCCAGCTCAGTGGCAAAACGTTCGATGCGATTCTGATTAACGCCGGGATTTCCGGGCCTTCACACCAGAAGGTCTTGCAGAGTGACGATCAGGATCTGGCGCAGCTGTTCCTGACCAACGCGATAGCGCCGGTTCGCAGTGCAGAGATTTTGCTGCCGCTGTTGAAGCCGGAAGGTGTGCTGGCGCTGACCTCATCTCAGCTCGGCAGCCTGAATGAAAACCCGCAGGCGCAGATGCCGATTTATTCGGCCAGCAAAGCGGCCCTGAATATGCTGAGCCGCACACTGACTCCGGCAGTTGACGCGCAGAGCGGGACGCTGCTGACGCTGCACCCCGGCTGGGTGAAAACAGATATGGGTGGCGAGAGTGCGCCACTGACAGCAGAAGAGAGTGCGGCCGGTATCGTCCGGCAACTGACCCACTGGCGCGGTCGTGGTGGTCATCACTATGTCGATTACGCCGGCCAGCAGCTGCAATGGTAAGTTGATACGGGGCGGTTACGCCCCGATGTCACGCAGTGCCTTACCCTTCATCAGGTTGCGTTCAATGTGCTCCAGCGTCACATGTTTGGTCTCAGGCACCAGCATCATCGTCAGCACGATAAACACGAGATTGAGCGCGCCGTAGAACCAGAAGGTGTTGGCATTCCCCAATTGATCCAGCATCGTCAGGAAGGTCGCACCCACAATCATATTGCCAACCCAGTTAGTGGTGGTGGAGGCGGTAATGCCGAAGTCACGCCCTTTCAGCGGCTGAATCTCTGAACAGAGCAGCCAGATCACCGGTCCGGCCGCCATCGCAAAGCCGACGATAAACATCAGCAGCATCGCAACAGCAAAGTATTTGCGGAAATCGGTTTCAACGCCCATGTGCAGCAGCGTTCCCAGAACGCCCATTCCCACCGCCATCACCAGAAAACTGGTGGTGAGCATCGGCTTACGACCCCAGCGATCGACAAAGAAAATCGCAATCAGCGTGGCCAGCATATTGACCAGTCCGACAATCACCGTGCCCCACATCTGCTCACTGGTGCTGGAGAAGCCGGCAATATTGAAGATTTTCGGGGCGTAATACATCACCACATTCATGCCGGTAAACTGCTGCATCACCTGTAGCAACATGCCGAGCCATACCGCGCGGCGGAAATTGCCATTAGAGCGGAAAAGCGACCAGCCGCGCTGCTTCACCTGCAGGCTTTCGCGGATCTCTTCCAGCTCCTCCCGGGCCTGCTCGCTGCTGTTCCGCAGCCGGTCCAGCACGCGCTGCGCCTCGTTAAAGCGTCCGTGCGCGGCCAGCCAGCGCGGACTATTGGGCAGAAACAGCACGCCGATAAACAGGATCACCGCCGGAATGGCGATAACGCCCAGCATCCCGCGCCAGTTGCCGCTGTAGCTGAACGCGGTGTCGGAGAGATAAGCCACCACGATGCCGGTGGTCAGCATCAGCTGATACATCGAAATCATTGAGCCACGAATACGTTCCGGCGCAATCTCTGCCAGATAGAGAGGCGCGGTGTAAGAGGCGATGCCCACCGCCAGACCCAGCATCACGCGGGCGCAGACCAGCGACTCAACATCGGGTGAAAAGGCTGACCACAGTGAACCAATCACAAACAGCGTCGCGCCTGCCAGCATGCTTTTCTTACGTCCCAGCTTTGATGACATCCAGCCCGCCGCCAGCGCACCCAGCGCCGCGCCGAACATCATTGAACTCACCACCCACTCCTGCTGATGGTTAGTTATCTGCAAATCCTTTGCCAGAAACGGTAAGGCACCGGCAATGACACCGATATCCAGACCAAACAGCAGGCCTGACAGCGCAGCCATAAAACAGACGAACCACGTAAAACGGTTCTGCTGACTTCCCGATTTTTTTGTCGCGACCATGCGAGTCTCCTTGAGGCGATTCAATGTCAATATTGTTAATGTTATGTAAACATAGTTGATGCCAGTGTGGTGACGATCACACTTCTGGCCATAACCCGTGCTGCACAGCATTACGCTAAAAAGAAAACATCGAAGATCAGCGGGTTGGCACTACAGGGAATAAGGGCGGATGAAGCACGATTACACCAAACGAGGCATATCAGACCCGTTTTGCAACTGACTGCTTGCAGCATTAAACTGCTGCTTTTAGCCATTGATTGAAGGTGCTTATGTCTGAACCTTTCCAGCGCCAGCCGCTGCCGCTGCCGGGCGGTCATAAAAAAGTCCTGCTGCACTCCTGTTGCGCGCCCTGTTCGGGTGAAGTGATGGAAGCGATGCTGGCATCCGGTATTGAATACACCATCTATTTTTACAACCCGAATATTCACCCGCTCAAAGAGTATGAGCTGCGAAAAGAGGAGAATATTCGCTTTGCCGAAAAATTTGGTGTGCCGTTTGTGGATGCGGACTATGACCGGGATAACTGGTTTGAGCGCGCGCGCGGGCTGGAGTGGTCACCGGAACGGGGTGAGCGCTGCACCATGTGCTTTGATATGCGTTTTGAGCGTACGGCACTCTATGCCCATGAGAACGGCTTCCCGGTGATGACCAGTTGCCTGGGGATCTCACGCTGGAAAGATATGAAGCAGATTAACAGCTGTGGTGTCCGCGCCGCGTCAGCATATCCGGATCTGATGTACTGGGATTTTAACTGGCGTAAAGGCGGTGGGTCTTCGCGCATGATTGAAATCAGTAAGCGCGAGAGTTTTTATCAGCAGGAATATTGTGGCTGCGTCTATTCACTGCGCGACACCAATCGTCATCGCGTCGCCCAGGGGCGTGAGCGCATTCAGATTGGCGTGCAATATTATCAGCCGGATGAAGCCTGATTAACCCCTGTCGCGGAATGGCTCTGCCTGCGTATATTCGTGCGTGAAGTGCGTAACAGGCCGGACTGTTACGCCAGCATCCGGCTTTATACTTTCCTCACGCACAAAGCTGCATAAGGTACAGGGATGCGCTACCTCAGCCAGCTGCTGTTTCGCCTTGTGGTTCATCTGACGTTTGCGACAGGTGCTCGGCGTGCAACCCATAATCTGTTTAAAAGAGCGGGTAAAAGATTGCTGGCTTTCAAAATGGTATTTCAGTGCCAGAGTGATAATAGGTGTCTGGCTGTTTTTTAAATCATGAATGCTGGCGTTAAGTTTTCTCTTACGAATATAACGCGCCAGTGTTTCATTATGGTAACGGGCAAAGAGTTTCTGTAAATACCATCTGGAATAACCTGCCTTTATGGCAATATCATCAACACTCAGGCGCTGGCCAGGATTATTATTAATCCATTCAGTGACAGAGATGATTACGCTTTCATTATATTTATTTTCGCTCATAGCGACTCCACGGTTAAATTCATCACGAATGTGAAAAATCCACCTTAATGTTCTTATTCTTTGCGTAAACATTTTTCAGGTTTTGAGTTTTTATCTCATGATATTATTCATCCGAACAGCCGTTTTTTATTAAATTAGATGAATTGTGATAAATCTGTTGGGAAATATAGATGATTGATATCTGGCAGATAAAAATTAAATCAGGCGCTATGCCGCTGACCACCTCCTGATGAATCCTGGCAGCCGCCGTGTTATTAACGTGATAGCACCGCCTGGCAATAGATTTTTCACAATGACATGCCAGGCTTACGACTCACCTTTAACATGGAGTACCCCCGGATGAGCCCGACATACGCGCTGAAAAAACCGCTTGCCGCCTTGCTCACCTCGCTGGCCTTATTGGCTCATGCACCTGCCCATGCTGCGTCTGTGTATGGCGAACAGCTGGAGGGGTTTCAATATCCCTATCCTCTGCAGCATTTTGACTTTCAGTCTCAGCAGCAACCGCTGAGCATGGGCTTTATGGATGTCAAACCGGTGCAACGTGCCAACGGCAAAACCGTGGTGCTGATGCACGGTAAAAACTTCTGTGGCGCGACCTGGGAAGAGACGATTCGCTCACTGAGTCAGCAGGGATATCGCGTTATCGCGCCCGACCAGATTGGCTTCTGCAGCTCGACCAAGCCCGCCAGCTATCAATACAGTTTTCAGCAACTTGCAGAGAACACCCATCAGCTGCTTGCACGGCTGGGAGTGGAGAAGGCGGTCATTGTCGGTCATTCAACCGGCGGGATGCTGGCAACGCGTTATGCGTTGATGTACCCGGCGCAGACGCAGAAGCTGGTACTGGTTAACCCGATAGGGCTGGAGGACTGGAAAGCCAAAGGTGCACCGTGGCGTTCGGTGGATCAGTGGTATCAGCGCGAACTCAAACTCAGCGCGGCGGGTATTAAGAAGTATGAACAGCAGACTTACTATGTCGGGCGCTGGAAACCCGAATATGATAAGTGGGTCGATATGCTGGCCAGACTAAACAGTGGGCCGGGCCATCAGAAGGTGGCGTGGAACTCCGCCTTAATCTACGACATGATCTTCACTCAACCGGTGTTTTATGAGTTCGGCGATCTCAGGGTGCCGACCACTCTGATAATCGGTACGTCAGATACCACGGCCATTGGCAGTGATATCGCACCGGCGGAGGTGAAAGCCCGGTTGGGTGATTATGCGGTGCTGGGAAAAGAGGCGGCTAAACGTATCCCGGGCGCGCGCTTAATTGAATTTCCTGGCATGGGGCACGCACCACAAATGGAAGATCCGGCTAAGTTTAATCAGACGCTGCTCGACGATCTGGCCCGTCCCTGACCCCTCAGGCGCTGCGGCGCCTGACCTTACACGGCAATGCGTTTCTGATTTTTAGTCAGATACATCTGTTTATCGCTGTCGTGCAGTAACTGTTCCAGCGATTGCGGATTGGCCGGGTCAAACTCTACCACGCCGGAAGAGAACTGCAGGCGGTAACGTCGGTTCAGGCTGACTGACTGCTGGTGCAGATAACGGTCGAACTGCATGAGCAGCGCTTCACTCTGCTGCTGCTGCAGGCCATCAAACAGCACCACAAACTCATCGCCGCCCAGGCGGGCAAACAGGTCGGAATGTTTGAACGCCACTTTCATCGCATTGGCAAAGTCCATCAGCGCGCGATCGCCTTCGCGATGGCCCAGTGTGTCATTAATCTGCTTAAACTTATCGAGATCGAGAAAAGTCAGACAGGCGGGACGGTTTTTCCTCTGGCACTCATTAAGCACCATCTGTCCCAGCGTCATAAAACCGCGGCGATTGGTAATCTGCGTCAGTTCATCACAGGTAGCCGTCTGAAAGGCGATCAATTCCGCTTCAGCCATGGCGGCGAGATCGCGCATGGTGGCCTGATCCTCTTCATTAAACTGACGCGGCTCACGACCAATAATACAGAACGTACCCATTTTGGCACCGCCCGGCGCACGCAGCGGACAGCCCGCATAAAAGCGAATGTGTGGTTCGCCAGTCACCAGCGGATTATCGTGAAAACGTTCATCCTGTAACGCATCTTCAACGATCATGATTTCATCCTGCAGGATAGCGTGGCCGCAAAACGAGATATTCCGTGGCGATCCGGTAGGCGCATAACCCTGTGCAGATTTAAACCACTGGTGATCTTCTTCCAGCAGGCTGACTAACGCGATAGGCACGTCATACAGGCGGCGCGCCAGGCGAGTTAAACGATCAAATCGTTCTTCCGCTGGCGTATTCATTATGTTCAGCGCACGCAACTGCGATAAACGTTGTGCCTCGTCGGCGGCGATTTCAGGTGCTTTCATCACAGAGCCCTTTGGTTTTTAGCTGAAGCCAGGTTCTGGTGTGTGCCTAACAGCGAAGAAGAGCGTGATACAGCGACCACGCTCTTTATGAGGAGGGGATCAGAGCACTTTTTGTTCGGCGAGATCAAGGGCGAAATAGCTGAAAATGAGGTCGGCTCCGGCGCGTTTAATCGCACCGAGGCTTTCCAGCACCACATTGCGCTCATCAATGGCACCGGCCTGTGCGGCAAATTTAATCATCGCGTATTCGCCACTCACCTGATAAGCCGCCAGCGGCAGTTCGGTGCGTTCGCGGATATCGCGCAGAATATCCAGATAAGCGCCTGCCGGTTTCACCATCAATGAATCCGCGCCCTGCGCCGCATCAAGCAACGATTCACGGATCGCTTCCCGACGGTTCATCGGGTTCATCTGGTAGGTTTTACGGTCGCCTTTCAGCGCCGTTCCGGCCGCTTCACGGAACGGGCCGTAAAACGATGAAGCGAATTTGGTGGAATAAGACATGATGGCGGTCTGGGTGAAGCCTGCCGCATCAAGTGCGCGGCGAATCGCCTCAACCTGACCATCCATCGCCGCTGACGGGGCGATAAAGTCTGCACCGGCTGCGGCGGCAACAACGGCCTGCTTGCCCAGGTTTGCCAGGGTTGCATCGTTATCGACGCCGTGATCACATAGCACGCCACAGTGGCCGTGGCTGGTATATTCACAGAAGCAGGTGTCAGACATCACAATCATTTCCGGTACGGTATCTTTGCAGATGCGCGACATGCGCGCCACCAGACCGTTTTCGTTCCAGGCATCGCTGCCGGTGGCGTCGGTGTGGTGAGAAATACCGAAGGTCATCACCGAGCGGATGCCCGCTTTGGCGATGCGCTCAATCTCATAGGCGAGACGCTTTTCCGGAATACGCATCACGCCAGGCATCGCCTGAATCGCTTTGTAATCGTCGACTTCTTCTTCAACAAAGATAGGCAGAGCCAGATCGTTCAGGCTCAGGGATGACTCCTGGAACATTTCACGCATTGAGGCGCTGGCGCGCAATCTTCTTGGGCGCTGGATAAGGGAATAATCAGACATTTTCATTCTTACGCAGGTGAAAAAAGTAACAACAGTTTACTCCCTTTGACCGCGAGGGATGAAGGTTTGTGTGCGGTAACAGAGAGGGAAAAGCGCTCTCCCGCCGGGCGGCGGGAGAGCAGAACGATTACTCGTTGATATCCGGATGCTGCTGCACCAGGTTTTTGCGTTTCGCTTCCAGGCGGGCGATCTCTGCATCGATATCTTCGATTTTGTTCTCGATGTTATCGTGATGTTCCTGCAGGATTTCGCGCGCTTCTTCCATATCGGACGCGGCTGGCGTTGCACCTTTCAGTGGCTTGTTTGCCGTCTCTTTCATGGAAAGACCGGTAATCAGACCAATGATCGCCACCACCATCAGGTAGTAGGCTGGCATGTAAAGATTGTTGGTGGTTTCAACCAGCCAGGCGGCCAGCGTTGGCGTCAGACCCGCAACCAGTACAGAGATGTTAAACGCACTGGCCAGCGCACTGTAACGGATATGGGTCGGGAACATCGCAGGCAGCGACGAGGCCATGACACCGGTAAACGAGTTAAGAATAACGGCCATCAGCAGCAGGCCACCAAAAATCAGTCCCAGCACGCCACTGTTAATCATCATAAAGGCGGGAATGGCGAAGACCAGCAGAGCAATACTGCCGATGATAACAAAGGGACGACGGCCAAAGCGGTCACTCATCATGCCGATCACAGGCTGAACAAACAGCATACCGATCATGATAGCGATGATAATCATCACACCATGGTCTTCGCTGTAGTGCAGGTTATGCGACAGGTAACTCGGCATATACGTCAGTAACATGTAGTAGGTGACGTTGGTGGCGATAACCAGACCGATACAGGAGAGCAGGCTGCGCCAGTGTTTGGTTGCAATTTCCTTAAACGAGACTTTCGGACCATCCTGCAGGCCTTCGCGGTCACCCTGTTCCAGTTTGTCCACATGCTGCTGGAATGCCGGGGTCTCCTCCAGCGCATGACGCAGATAAAGGCCGATAATGCCCAGCGGCAGCGCCACGAAGAACGGCAGACGCCAGCCCCACTCAAGGAAACGTGCTTCTCCGATAACAGAAGAGATCAGCACGACCAGGCCCGCACCCAGTACAAAGCCCGCAATTGAGCCAAAGTCGAGCCAGCTTCCCATAAAGCCGCGTTTGCGGTCAGGCGAATATTCCGCCACGAAGATTGAGGCGCCGGTATATTCACCGCCCACGGAGAAGCCCTGCGCCATCTTCGCTAACAGCAGCAGAATCGGCGCCCAGATGCCGATAGACGCATAGGACGGTATCAGGCCGATACAGAAGGTACTGACCGACATGATGATAATGGTAATGGAGAGGATTTTCTGACGACCATATTTGTCGCCCAGCATACCGAAGAAGAGGCCACCCAGCGGACGGATCAGGAAGGGCACAGAGAAGGTTGCCAGTGCAGCAATCATCTGAATGCCGGGTGACACGTCCGGGAAGAAGACTTTACCCAGCGCATAGGCCACGAAGCCATACACACCGAAGTCAAACCATTCCATCGCGTTACCCAGAGAGGCCGCAGTGATGGCTTTACGTAAACGAGCATCATCAATGATGGTGACATCATTGATCCCAATTGGTTTTACACGCTTCCTACGCAATTTCATAGAATTACCCTGTAATGGAACACGAAAGTCCTCAACGGCGCGAGCCGTGGTAAATCGTTCAGACCGCTGCGTTGAGAAATTTAAGCATAGCCGTAATTAAGCGCTCATTACGCGCCAGCGAACACAATAATTACTGTTGTGATTATTGCAAACAGCGACAGAGTATACCGTTTTTGTGTGATATCTGTCATGTTTGAGCTAATGCTGACCTGTTCCGGCAATCTTTATGACTGTTTAGCACCGCAAAAAAATTATCACGCTGCGTGACGACAGCCGTTTTTTTCAGCAGATTGTCTGCGCAAGTGATGTTTATTTGCGCTTAACGGGAGGGATCCCTGTCCGACGGTTCAGTGCGAAGGGTCGGGGGCTGGACATTATTCGTCGGTGAACGGGCTGGCGCAAGAGCCGCGGGTGGCAATCCCGGTTTCGGTGTCGTCCGGTTTTCGATGTGCTGCGGAGGTTCAAACGTGACACGGGTCAGCCAGCACACGCTGATCCCCCTGACGCGCCAGCCACTCTGCCAGCGATGTATTATCCATCGGGCGGGCGTAATAAAAACCCTGAATAAACACGACGCCGCGCTGTTGGAGATAGCAAAATTGCAGCTCCGTTTCCACACCTTCACCCAGCACCTCCAGCGCCAGACTGTGACTGAGATTGATGATCGCATCCAGCACTGGCGTTTCGCCTTCCAGCGATTCGATAGCGTTAATGAATCCACGATCGATTTTCAGATAATCCAGCGTGAAGGTCTGTAAGTAACTCAGTGAGCAGTGACCGGTACCAAAATCATCAATCGCAACCTTCATACCCGCATGGCGTAACTGCTCCAGCTTACGCGCCACCGCTTCACCCTCTTTAATCAGACTGCGCTCAGTCAGCTCAAGCGTAATGACAAACTGCTTATCTTTTATTTTGTCGGCGAATTGCAGCATATCGCGAACAAAATCAGGATGCTGCAGATGCTCCGCCGCCACGTTAATCGCAAGGTGAAAATGGGGATCCACCTGCCAGCTCTGCACATCCTCTGCAATCAAATCGAGCAGGTGGCGGGTCAGCGGCACAATCATCCCTTCCGCTTCTGCTGCACCAATAAAAATATCAGGCCGAACGCCGTTACCGTCGGACGTTGTCCAGCGCAGCAGCACCTCTGCACCGCTACAGCGTTGCAGCCGGTTATCATAGACTGGCTGATAGTGCGCCCTGAACTGGCCGCAGATGATGGCCCGGCGAATCTCATCGCGCCATGAAATACGCCGTCGCAGCCAGTTCGCCGTCAGCATCATCAGCAGAACAGAAAAGATCGCCGCCATCGGCATGATAATAAAAATCACCTGGCGCCAGGCAGAGATCAGCTCAGTGGGCGAGGCAATCAGAGTGACAGAGAGCGGGTAGCGGTTTGAACGGGCCTCATAAATCAGAGGCTCAAACCAGCCGGATGCAGCAATTTGTGGGTCACCAAACGAGATGGGGGCGCCGTCGCTGAATGCCATGCTGAAATGATAGCGGTGAGTGCTGCTGATAGCGCGCATCAGATCAAGCAGATACTGGCCATCAACCACTGCCCAGAATCCCACGCCATCAGGCAGGTCACGCATAAAAATCACGGCCGGGCGATCCGGCACACCGGAGGTGCCGGCAATTGACAGGCTCCACCAGGCTTTTCCGGTGACCGGCGCATCGCGCATGATCATATCTTTCAGTAAACCCGGCATGGTTCCATATGCTGACGAACAGCCAATTCTGTTTTCTTCAATTTTACCGATTGCGCGGAAATAGGGATTCAGTGAGCCGATGCGCTGTAACTGATTCTGAATCTGACTGCAGGGCTGATACTGAAACTGGCGCAGCGTATTAATCATATCCCAGGCGCTGTCACTCATTCTTTCAGCCTGAGAGAGCAGGGTATTGGCTGCATTCACCTGATGCTGCTGGACGGTGTGGCGCGCATCCAGAGCAGTAAAAAAAAGGCCAATAAGCAGAGGCAGCACACCGGAGAAAATAATCACCAGCCTGGCATAGTCGCGTTTTCGTTTCAGTAGCGGCACCGCTGAATCCTCTGAGTATTATTCGTTTTATGCAGGGGCTGAACAGTTGCGCAGCATAGCATTTCTCCGGGCCGGGCAGATTAGCGTTTTTGCGAGCAACAGAACTGACTCAGGTCAATTATCGACCCGACACAGCCTTAATTGAGGGGGTTGTTTTGCTTTCATTTGAATTCGGCAGAAATCAGGCAGGGATAAGTAACGCGGAGGAAAACATCTCATTGCGGCCGGCAGAGACCCTGGCCCGTCAGAATCGGGCACAGGGTAGCCGTTGACTTAATGAGCAAAATAGATCTGTTTCAAGGCGACTTCAACGCCGCGCAGTTCAGCAAGACCTTTAAGACGTCCAATGGCTGAGTAACCCGGATTCGTGCGTTTATGCAGGTCGTCCAGCATCTGATGACCGTGATCGGGACGCATAGGTATTGCCCGCAGGTTGCCTGCACGGCGACGGCGCTGCTCTTCCGCCAGAATGACTTTGATCACGCCGACCATATCGACATCGCCCGCCAGATGCGCCGCTTCATGGAAGCTGGCGGGATTAGCTTCGCGCTTCGTGGCGCGCAGATGGACAAAGTTGATGCGGTCGGCATAGGTTTCCGCCATCTCAACCAGCGCATTATCGGCACGCACACCATAAGAGCCGGTACAGAAGCAGAATCCGTTGTGCAGACTGTCCACGGTTTCTTTCAGCCACTGCATATCTTCCTGCGTGGAGATAATGCGTGGCAGACCCAGAATAGGACGCGGTGGATCGTCCGGATGCACCGCCAGTTTAACGCCCGTCTCTTCCGCAACCGGCACGATGGCGCGCAGAAACGTTGCCATATGCTCGCGCAGTTTCGCTTTATCAATACCGTCATACTGTGCCAGTTGCGCCTGAAACTGCGCCAGGGTGTAACCCTCTTCAGCACCTGGCAGACCGGCGATAATATTGCGCACCAGGGTGTTTTTCTCTTCTGCGCTCATGGCGGAAAAGCGCTGCGCTGCGGCCTGCTGCTCGGCAGCGCTGTAATCCTTCTCCGCGCCCGGGCGCTGTAGCAGATAAAGCTCAAAGGCGGCAAACGCATCAGCGTCAAAGCGCAGCGCTTTTGCGCCATCTGGCAGCGTCCAGGCGAGGTCGGTGCGCGTCCAGTCCAGCACCGGCATGAAGTTGTAGCAGACGGTATCAATGCCGCAGGCAGCCAGATTGCGTATCGACTGCTGGTAATTGGCAATGTAGCGAAGGTAGTCACCCCGCTGAGTTTTGATCGCCTCATGGACCGGGATACTTTCGACCACCGACCAGACCAGACCTTTTTCAGCCAGCAGGGCCTGGCGTGCTTTAATCTCTTCAACCGGCCACACCTCGCCGTTAGGGATATGGTGCAGCGCCGTTACAATGCCGGTCGCACCCGCCTGACGCGCATCATCCAGGGATACCGGGTCGTTTGGGCCGTACCATCGCCATGTATGTTCCATTATTACTCCTTAGTGTGATGTGGCCCAGTGGTCAGGCCGCTGGGCCAAGAGTATGATAGTGGACAAAACAGGGCCGTGATCCGGATCGCAGCATCACAAACTGCATCAGCGATGTGATCGGTTTTAAGCGGACGAAGAGGAGAGGGTGATGACGCTACCCGTTATTAAAACTGAGCGCCTGTATCGTCAGATCGCCAACGTCATTATGGCCGGCATTACGCGCGGTGACTTTGCGGCAGGAGGCTTACTGCCGCCAGAGCGCGAGCTGGCAAAACAGCTGGGTGTCAGCCGCTCGTCAGTGCGTGAAGCATTGATTGCGCTGGAAATGACCGGCTGGGTCGATATCCGCACGGGCAACGGCGTCTACGTCGCGCAGCCACTGCCGCAGGCCGCCGTTCCGCAGGAGAGTTGCAGTCTGCAGGACCTGCTGCAGGCGCGGGAAGCCTTTGAAGGGATGCTGGCGGGATTTGCCGCACGTAACGGCACCGCCGTTCAGCGCGCGGCACTGCTGGCGCTGACCGCTGAACTGCAGCAGTACAATGCAAACGATGCGGCTTTCCTGGAGCAGGACAAACGCTTTCACCTGCTCATCAGCGAGATGAGCGGCAATGATGTGTTACGCGACCTGCTGGAGCAGTTATGGAACCGGCGGCACAGTCCGCATGTGCAGCGACTGGAGCGCCATTATGCTGATAATAGCTTCGCTCGCGAGATGAATGCTGACCATCAGCAGATCGCCGAGGCCATCGTGGCGGGCGATGAAGCGGCTGCCCGTCAGGCGATGGAGAACCATCTGCAGCACGTGCAGCAGCAGCTACTTGGTTAATCCCCGCGCCCGCTTAGGTCGTCCGGTGCCCAGCATAATCGCCAGACGACTGCCGCCTGGCGTAGTTTCCATCAGGATTTTGGTAATGCTGGTCAGCGGCACCGAGAGCAGCATGCCGACCGGCCCGAGCAGCCAGCCCCAGAACACCAGCGACAGGAACACCACCAGCGTTGATAAGCCCAGACCGCGACCCATCAGTCGCGGTTCCAGCATATTGCCGAACACCATGTGAATCGCGGTAAACAGCGCCGCCACCATCGCGGCATCAAACAGACTGTTCAGTAACAGCGCCTGAAGTAAGGGCGGGATACCGGCGATAATCGGACCAATATTGGGAATGAAATTGAGGATAAATGCCACGACACCCCAGAGCAGCGCGAACTTCACATCCAGCAGATAGAGGCTCAGCCAGACCGCGATGCCGGTAATCAGGCTCACCAGGGTTTTCAGCGCCAGATAGTGCGTGACCCCTTTCAACGCTTTATGCAGCCCGGCGATGCGGATTTTAGGATTCACCAGCGCGTTACGCATTTTATAGGGCAGGTGATGAACCTCAAACAGCATAAAGACCACGGTCAGCACCAGCAGCACAGTATTGGTCATCGCACCGGAAAAGCCGCTCAGCGCCACGCTTGCCAGGTTCATCATAGTGTTAGGATCGAAACGCTGTACCAGCGCATCTGTTGAGATATTGATATGAAAGCCTGCCGCCAGATGTTGCAGCACCGTCATCTTCTGCTCCATCGTGGCGCGCAGTTGCGGGTAGAGGTCGGAAAACTCGCTCATTGAGCTGGCGATGATGGCGCCCAGCAGCACAAGTGCGCAGAAGATCACCGTGATAACCAGGCCAATGGCCAGTCCACGGCGAAAGCCCCGGCGCATCAGCATCGTCACCAGTGGGTTGAGTACAATTGCAAAGAACGCCGCCAGCAAAAGCGGAACCAGAATATCGGACGCTGCCCGAACCCCGGCGAGGATGATGACCAGCATCGCCAGTTTTATCAGAATATTTTGTCCGATCTTTTCCCGTTGCAGCTCGCTCATTCTCTCTCTCATAACGTAAATTGGCTGTTGAAAGTGTAGCTGAAAGAAAATTAACAATCTGATTTATCAGAGAAACGGTAAAGCGCGGCGGCAAAGTGGCGAGAGTATTAGCGCCACAGCACTCAGCTATAGCAACAGAACAGCCACTCTCCCTTGTGGCTGTTTTCATCCGGTTATCTGCAGCATGTCCGCGCTGTCGTGTTCGCCAGATAACCGTGCCATTGTGATGCGCAGGAGGCGAAAGCGGGTATAGTTAAGGGATAAACCTTATCATTCAGCCAAATACGATCGTGAGGACGCATGCCTGAACAGCCTGCAGCGGAACCGACTACCCCACATGGCAACCTGAATATCTCTCTGCTGATCCTCTCTATTGTGGCCTACAACTTTGCCAGCTATCTCACCATTGGTCTGCCGCTGGCGGTATTGCCAGGCTGGGTGCATGACCAGCTGGGCTTCAGCGCGTTCTGGGCCGGCCTGGTGATCAGCCTGCAATATGTCGCGACGCTGCTGAGCCGGCCACATGCTGGTCGCTATGCCGATATCTGGGGACCCAAAAAAGTGGTGGTGACGGGCCTGGTAGGCTGTCTGATCAGCGGATTGTGTATTCTGCTGGCGGCCCTGATCGCATCACCGATGTGGAGCCTGCTCCTGCTCTGCGTGGGCCGTTTGATTCTGGGCGTGGGCCAGAGTTTTACCGGCACCGGCACCTCGTTGTGGGGAGTGGCAAGGGTGGGTTCACTGCACATTGGTCGGGTAATATCCTGGAACGGGATCGTCACCTATGGCGCGATGGCCATTGGCGCACCGCTCGGCGTAGTGATCTTCCAGGCAGGCGGTTTGCTGTGGCTGTCACTGGTCATTGTTGCCATCTGTGTCGTGGGCATCGTCTGCGCCGTGCCGCGTCCGGCTGTAAAAGCCAGCCGCGCCAGACCGCTGCCGTTTCGGGCTGTGCTGGGAAAAATCGCCGGTTTTGGTGCGATTCTGGCGATGGGATCGGCGGGTTTTGGCGTTATCGCCACCTTTATCACGCTGTTCTATCAGGATAAAGGCTGGCAGGGAGCCGCTTTTGCGCTTTCCCTGTTCAGCATGGCTTTTGTTGGCGCACGCCTGCTGTTTCCCAATGCGATTAACCGCCACGGCGGTCTGCGGGTCGCCAGCGTTTGTCTGGCGGTTGAAGCGGCCGGACTGTTTCTGGTCGCCGCTGCGGGTAATCCCTGGATGGCAAACGCGGGTGCCTTTCTGACCGGGGCAGGTTTTTCTCTGGTGTTCCCGGCGCTGGGCGTGGTGGCGGTAAAAGTGGTGCCGCAGCAGAATCAGGGCAGCGCCCTGGCAACCTATACCGCCTTTATGGATCTGTCGCTGGGGATAACCGGGCCACTGGCCGGATTCATCATGAATTATGCGGATGTCTCACGCGTCTATCTGCTTACGGCGCTGCTGGTCTGTGTCGCGTTTTTCTGCACGCTGCGGCTGCTGAAGCGTCAGGCATCGCAGTCAGCAGCAGACGGTTCTTCAGAATAAAAAAAATGGCCCAGCAGCGGGCCATAACGTCTTTTCAGACACAGATAAACGGATAAATGCGGGATGCAGCAGGATTCAGGCCTGCAGCAGTTCAATACTGTGGCGGATCTGGCGTTCAATCTCCGCCGGGGTCCAGCTGTTGAGCTGACCGGAGAACGGCTCAAAGGCGTAGACGCCCTTATAGCCAAGCATCTCCAGCCGTTTAACCTGCACCACGCTCTTCAGCACATCATTGTCATTCAGCATGATGCGTTCTTCGTCAGTCAGTTCGGCGGTCGGACGTTGATCTTCCACGCCTGAAAGGTGCACCAGTCCAATCTGGTCAATATCGATACCCACCGGGAATTCCTGTTCAGCCTTCTCATAGAGATGATGATGAAAAGTATCCAGCAACAGTTTAAAAGGCACGCCTGCCGCAGCAATTAACGCCTGCGCCTGCACGATCGAACGCAGTGAGCTGACCGGGAAACCCAGTGGCTCCACCAGCCCCAGAATGCCATAGTGGGCAAAGCGCGGCGCCAGTGCCTGCATCGCCGCCTGTGTCTGCTGAGGCGACACGGTAATCCCCTCATTCAGCGGACACATCACCAGCGCTTTTGCACCAATCTGTTGTGCTGTCTGTAACAGCGCCTCGGCCCGGCTCAGCAGCGCATCATCAATATGGTTAAACGGATAGAGCGCATTAATGCTGATGATATCAATGTGGTATCTGTCGGCCAGGGCGCGCAGTTGATCGGTGCTGAGATCGTCAGTGACGCTGCCGCCGGGCATATCATTACGCAGTTCAACCTTGCTCAGGCCCAGACGCTGAACCAGCTGAAAGAAGGCTTCCAGCGAGAGCCGGGGCGCAATTTTGCGGTTGATACAGAAACGGGTTGGGCCGATGGCCATGCGTTAACTCCGGAACAGGAGAATGTTGCGATTAAAGAAAACATTTATTTCATAATTAGTGAATTATGAAATGTATTTTATTAGATCAGCCTCGCATTAATTTCATATTTCGTTTCACGCTGATGCGTCAACGCCGGATCGACTTCGCAGAAACAGACGTGATCCACGCCGCAGCAATTCCCCTGTTACGCTAAGGCTGACCGGTAATATTGCTCTGCTGCTCTCATCACGCGGTCAGACAGGGGTGGACAATAAAAATGCGATCTGTGCCGCTAAAATCAAATTTTCCAAAAATAACTATTTGAAAAATTTATTCCACTGTAATAGCTTCATAGCACGCTTTCAGGTTTGCCTGGTCAGGCAGTGTGGCAGGCCACAGGGCCCGTCTGCAGGGAACTTAACCATCTTAAGAGGCAACATCATGACAACCATAGGTAACTTTATTGGCGGTAAAATCACGTTCAGCGCCAGCAACGAAACCATTCCTGTTTACGATCCGGCAACCGGCAAAGTGGTTCGTGAACTGACGCAAAGTACCGCTGATGAAGTGGCTCAGGCGATTGGTGTCGCGCATGACGCATTTTCAGCCTGGTCTAAAACTTCGCCGCTGCGTCGCGCCCGCGTTCTGTTTAACTTTAAAGCCCTGATGGAGCAGCATCGTGATGAGCTGGCGGCGCTGATTGTCTCTGAGCATGGCAAAGTCTGGTCCGATGCACTGGGTGAACTGACGCGTGGCATTGAAGTGATTGAGTTTGCCTGCGGGATCCCTCATTTGCTCAAAGGCGAATATTCCCCGAACGTCGGCGGCGGCGTTGACAGCTTCTCGCTGATGCAGCCGGTTGGCGTCGTGGCGGGCATTACGCCGTTCAACTTCCCGGCCATGGTGCCATTGTGGATGTTCCCGATCGCACTGGCCTGCGGTAACACCTTTGTCCTGAAGCCACCGGCGCTGGATCCGTCTGCGGCCGTGCGTATGGCCGAGCTCCTGACCGAAGCGGGCCTGCCGGATGGCGTATTCAACGTGGTGCACAGCTCTAATGAAGATGCTGAGCAGCTCTATAAGGATCCGCGCATTGCCGCGGTGAGCTTTGTCGGCTCTTCAGGCGTAGCTGAGCATATCTATAAGACCGCCAGCGCCCACGGCAAGCGAGTGCAGGCATTTGGCGCGGCGAAAAACCACGCTATCGTTATGCCGGATGCCGATCTGGATGCCACCGTCAACGCCATCATGGGCGGTGCGTTTGGTTCTGCCGGTGAACGCTGTATGGCTCTGCCTGTTGTTGTCGCCGTGGGTGATGACACCGCTGACAAGTTGATTGCCCGCCTGACACCGCTGGTGAAAGCACTGCGTATCGGCCCGGGAATGAGTCAGGGTGCCGAAGAAAATGAGATGGGTCCGGTGGTCTCCGCTGCGCACCAGAAGAAGGTGCTGGGTTACATCGATAAAGGCGAGCAGGAAGGTGCGAAGCTGGTGGTGGATGGCCGTAACGTGCAGGTTGCGGGTCACGCAGAAGGTTACTACGTTGGCGGCACGCTGTTTGATAACGTCACCTCTGAGATGGTGATCTGGCGTGAAGAGATTTTTGGGCCGGTGCTGAGCATCATGCGCGCACCGGATTACGACAGCGCACTGCAACTGGTTAACAGCCATGAGTTTGGCAACGGCAGTGCGATTTTCACCAGCAACGGTCACACCGCGCGTGAGTTTGTGCAGAACGTTGAAGCGGGCATGGTGGGTGTCAACGTGCCGGTTCCGGTGCCGATGGCATTTCACAGCTTCGGTGGCTGGAAGCGTTCCGTGTTTGGCGCGCTTAATGTCCACGGGCCGGACGGCGTGCGCTTCTATACGCGCATGAAAACCGCCACCGTGCGCTGGCCATCCGGTCAGCAGACCGTGTCTGAATTCAGTATGCCAACCTTAGGCTAATTTATTTCAACGTCGATCACGGATCACGGTGTGCGACCGGCAGGATAGTTTGCCGGTCGCTTTGTTCGCTGGCATTGCGTCCGCGTGACTCTCGCCGTGTTAATCGTGACAGAGAGGAGGATCGGGATGTCTTTACTGTCGAAAGCACAGGCCCCTGACGCAGAGGGCCGTATTCAGCATGTCACACCTGAGCGTGCTGGCTGGCGTTATGTAGGGTTTGATGCTTATCTGCTGAAGAAAGGGGAAACCCTGCGCCTCAACAGTGGTGATAAAGAGCTGTGTCTGGTGCTGGTGGCCGGGCTGGCCTCGGTGAAAACCCGCCATGCTGAGTTTCCCGGTATCGGTAAGCGCATGTCGCCTTTCGAACGCGTGCCGCCTTATTCCGTTTATGTGCCGCATGATGATGAAGTGGAAGTGTATGCAGACAGCGATCTTGAACTGGCGGTCTGTAACGCGCCCGGTCAGGGAAATCTGCCTGCACGACTGATTGCACCAGCGGATGTGGGTGTTGAGCATCGCGGAAAAGGGCGCAATCAGCGCCTGGTGCATAATATCCTGCCTGACACTGAACCGGCTGACAGCCTGCTGGTGGTTGAGGTTTATACCAACGAGGGCGATACCAGCTCGTATCCCAGCCACAAGCACGACCAGGAGGAGAGTGAAAACGAAACCTACCTGGAAGAGACCTACTATCACCGTTTCGATCCGGAGCCTGGCTTTGCCATGCAACGCGTCTACACCGACGACCGCTCACTGGATGTCTGCATGGCACCCTATAATCGCGACGTGGTGATGGTGCCGCGCGGCTATCATCCGGTGGCGACGCTGGCGGGTTACAACAACTACTATCTTAACGTGATGGCGGGGCCGGTGCGGTTGTGGAAATTCAGCTGGGAGAAAGATCACGCCTGGGTGAACAGCGACAGCTATCCGCGCAACCCGTAAATCACGGCGGTTTTATCAGGCGTGCATAGTGCGTGGATAGCCACAAAAAGGGCAGCCGATTGGGCTGCCCTTTTTACTGTGTGGAACGCAGGTTACTGTGTGGAACGCAGGTTACTGAGCGGAACTCTCGGCGTTGTTCAAAGCCAGTGACACCGCCAGCGTCTGCGCCAGGCAGAGCGAGGCGACCTGCGAACGGAAGCCGTCGACCTGCGCTTCACGCACCACAAAGCAGACATCACTAAAGGCGGCCAGCGGGCTAACCTGACTGTCGGTAATAGCAATCTGATGCGCGCCACGTTTAGCACCCATTTCGACCACTTCGACCGCTTCACGCGCATAAGGCGAATAGCTGATCGCAATCACCACATCTTTCGGGTTTACCAGGCTGAGCTGCTCAGTAAACATCCCGCCCAGGCCATCAATCAGAAACGCGCGACGCTCCAGGTGACGCAGCGCGTAAACCAGATAGGAGGCGACGCTAAAGGAGCGACGCAGGCCGATGACATAGATGTTCTCAGCCTCATTCAGCAGTTTCACCGCCTTGTTCAGCTGCTCAGGATTAACCTGCATCGCCAGTTGCTGCAACGCCTGGCTGTTCACCATCGTAAAGACGTTGAGGATCTCCGCTGGGCTTTCAGGGGCACTGGCGCTGTCGTCCGTTGAGGTCTGACGAAACAGGCGAGCGCGCTCGGTATAGTTGACCGTCTCCTCCATCAGGTGCTGACGAAAAACCTGTTTCATTTCGTTGAAACCGCTGAAGCCAAACGCATTCGCAAAACGGATCAGCGTCGACGGCGGCACATCGGCCTGCTGGGCAATCGAGGCGACGGTATCGAAAGCAATACTGTTACTGTTATCAAGGATGTAGCGCGCAACCTGTTTAAGACGCTTGCTCAGCGTTTCGTAGCGGCGACGAATATCGTCCTGCAAGAGAGAAAGTTGGGTGGGATTATTGTTCATCACTTCTGCCCGTATAATTAGAATAATGGCTGCATAATGAGCGCTATATTACCAGATGGATGGAAAATTTCATTTCTTTGCGTTAACGGCGCAGTTTATTTCATGGCTTTATGAAATGGTTCACAGATTAGCTTTAGCGCCCGAGGCATGACTCATCGCGGGCAATGTCAGGGTGAAAACCGGGATGAAATGACAGCAGGCTGGGAGGGTAACCAGTAAAAAACGCCATCCCGGTTGGGATAGCGTGATGAAAGAGTCTGTCTCTGCCTGCTATGAGTTCGCGCAGGCTCAGGTAACATGGTCAGATCGGAAAGTCGCTTAAGCCATCCATGGCCGCTCGGCCCGCCCCGTCCCTGGCGCGGGACGCTTTCCTCCTCTGACCATGTTACCTGCGCGTTGAGCTTATTTGTTGCTGCAACCTTCACCCTGCCTTGAGTAAGTCAGCCGTCTGAGGCCATCGCGGTTGAGACAGTCTATAGCAGAGCATGAAATCAGGCGCGGGCAGCACGCCAGTACTCAATCAGCCGCAGATAATTGCCTTTAACGGTCTCAATCAGCGCCTGATCGTCCAGTTCACCCTGCAGCCACTGGCGCGAAGGCTGACCAAAGATGGTGCGACCCACCGCAAAGCCTTTCACCCAGGGCGCGTTGGCCGCCGCGGCAAAGCCCGCTTTAAGCTTCTCTTCAGGCGCATCCAGACCGAGCAACAGAATGCCGCGACAGTGGGGATCCTGCTGCTCAATCAGCGTGCTGATCGCCTGCCAGCTTTCCGCGGACAGCGGTGGGAGTTTCCACCAGTCAGGCTGGATGCCCAGACTGTAGAAATGCGTCAGCATATCAAGGTAATAGGCTTCATTTTTATCCGGGTTGCTCTCCGGGAGAATCACTTCCAGCAGCAGCTCATGCCCGCTTTTATTACAGCCATTCCAGACATCGAGCACCACGTCATCCTGCTCTTTGCGCAGTTCAGCACTGTCGTGAGGATGATAAAACACCAGACATTTCACGACGTGCTCGGCGGGCCAGTCGATCAGCTGCGAGCCAATGTTGCCATGCTCCAGGCGCAGCGGACGTGAGCTCGGCAGCTCAATCGGACGGCCAATCCACCAGTTCTTCCCGGTGATGGCATTCAGCGCTTTCTGACCATAGGTGGTATCCGCCAGAATGCCGCTCCTATTCTCTAATCCCGCCTCTCTGGCGGCCTCCTGAGCGGCTTCCAGCAGCAGCAGTTTCAGCTGTGGAATACGGCTTTCATCCACGCCCGCTTCCTCCGCCATGTCCGCCAGTTGTTTGCGATGATCAAAAGCGAAAACGTTCAGCTCCGGCCACGCCTGCTTGCGGGTGGTCACGCGGTGCAGGTGGTTGAGACGACTGTCGAGATCGGGACGTTTCACCTCTTTGTCGCGGCTCAGGAAATCATCCAGTTCCGCTTTGGTTGGCATGGCCGGGGCACAGCCGTGGCGTGAAACCACCAGCGCCCCACAGGCGTTGGCGTAACGGCACGCCTGCTCCCAGCCTTCATCATTCAGCCAGCCGCGCAGCAGGCCAGACATAAAGGCATCACCCGCGCCCAGCACGTTGAGCACGTCAACGCGCACGCCGGTGTGCAGCTGAGTCTCTTCCCAGCTATCCGGTATATCCCCTTCAAACACCACGCAACCCAGCGGACCGCGTTTGCAGACCAGCGTTGCCTGGCTCGCCTTGCGAACGTTCTTCAGAGCAGTCAGGGTGTCGGTGCTGCCACCGGCGATGTGAAACTCCTCTTCGGTGCCGACGATCAAATCGAAATAGTGCACCACTTCCTGCAACTGCTGCGTAACCTGGGAAGACTCAATGAAACGCGTTTCACCGTCACCCAGCGAGGTCAGCCCCCACAATACCGGGCGGTAATCAATATCCAGCGCCGTGCGCAGACCGTTGCGGCGGGCGATATCCAGCGCTTTCAGCACAGCTTCACGGGTTTGTGGATGCGATAAGTGAGTGCCGGTTACCGCTACCGCGCGGGAAGAGGTAATAAAGGTTTCATCAATATCTTCCGGTACCAGCCCCATGTCAGCGCAGTTATCACGGTAGAAAATCAGCGGAAAAGTCTCTTCGTCTTTGATGCCCAGGATCACCAGTGCCGTCAGACGCCGCGGATCGGTGATCAGCGCATCGGTATTACAGCCGACGCGCTGCAACGCTTCACGCAGAAAGCGACCATTATGCTCATCTCCCACCCGCGCCAGCATCGCTGATTTCAGCCCCTGTATCGCGGTGCCATAGGCGACGTTGCCTGAGGAACCGCCCAGATATTTCGCAAAGGAGGTGACATCTTCCAGCCGCGCTCCAATTTGCTGGCCATAAAAATCAACGGCAATTCGCCCGATACAAATCACATCAAGCGGCTTCTGTTGTGTACTCATACCTGTGGTTTCCTCTTGTGATTAGCAGGGCTGGCGGGCGAAAAGGTCGACGCTATATTCGCTCTGCATCCGGGTCTGTGGGTGTCTGACTGACAATGGGAGAATTATGAGGAATAAAAATTCCATATTCAACACGAAATGAAATATCCATCGCAATTTTGTGAACCAGGTAAAACTCCTGATTCTCTTCCGTCTGCGCAGTCTTCGTCGGCACGATGTCCGGTATGTCAGGGTTGTGAAGGGGATCGCAGGAATCCGCACGCCAGTCAGGCATGCTGCTGCATTGAAATAAATTTTTTCATCATGTGCCACTCTCTGTTAAACGTTCCAGATTTCCCCTCTGCAATCCCCCGTCACACCTGAAGCCGCCATTAAATTTGATCTCACTCGCAAAATGAAATGTTTCTTCTGTAATCGTGTTTTATGAAAAAAATATTTGTTTATAATCGCCTCACGTTTCAGTTATTCCGGTCGCCTTTTCCGCCCAAGACAACGCCTGGCGTGCTGTCGCGGAAGTCGGGGTCCACCAGCATGTAAGGAAGAATATGAGCACTATCAGACTGACCACGGCACAGGCGCTGGTTAAATTTCTGGATAATCAATTCATTGATGTCGATGGCGTTGAAACGAAGTTCGTCAAAGGTATCTTCGCGATCTTCGGTCATGGCAACGTGCTGGGGCTGGGCCAGGCGCTGGAACAGGATAGCGGCGATCTGATGGTTTATCAGGGCCGTAATGAGCAGGGCATGGCCCATGCTGCCACCGGCTTTGCCCGCCAGTCACTGCGCCGTCAGATTATCGCCTGCAGTTCATCCGTGGGGCCTGGTGCGGCGAATATGATCACTGCCGCCGCGACGGCGACGGCTAACCGCATTCCGCTGCTGCTGCTGCCCGGCGACGTCTTCGCTACCCGCCAGCCCGATCCCGTACTGCAACAGATTGAGCAGAGCTACGACCTCAGCATCAGCACCAACGACGCCTTCCGCGCCGTCAGCAAATACTGGGATCGCGTCAGCCGCCCGGAGCAACTGATGTCCGCCTGTATCAATGCCATGCGCGTACTCACCGATCCGGCTGAAACCGGCGCGGTCACGCTCTCTCTTCCGCAGGATGTGCAGGGCGAAGCCTGGGATTATCCGGACTACTTCTTCCAGAAACGTGTGCACCGTCTGGATCGCCGTCTGCCGGTGGCGGCGCAGCTGGCAGATGCCCTGACGCTGATTAATCGTAAGCGCAAGCCGATGATTATCTGCGGCGGCGGTGTGAAATACTCCGAAGCGGGCGAGGCGCTGCGCCAGTTTGCTGAGCGTTATCAGATTCCCTTTGCCGAGACGCAGGCGGGCAAAGGCACGCTGGTTTCTGACCATCCGCTGAACGTCGGCGGCGTGGGTGAAACCGGCTGTCTGGCCGCTAACCTGCTGGCAAAAGAGGCCGATTTAGTGATCGGCATCGGCACCCGCTACACCGATTTCACGACTGCATCGAAATGGATTTTCCAGCATCCCGATGTCAGCTTCCTGAACATCAATGTCAGCAACTTCGACAGCTACAAGCTGGATGGCGTGCAGCTGCTGGCCGATGCCCGCGAAGGGCTGACCGCGCTCACCGCCGCGCTGGCCTCACAGCACTACAGCAACGACTGGGGCAACCAGATTGAGCAGGCGCAGAGTCAGCTGTTGAAAGAGACGCAGCGCGTCTACCAGGTGGAATATCACGATGGCGACTTTGTGCCGGAGATTGCTGACCATCTCGACCGCGAAGCGGTGTTCGCTGAATTTAACCGCCTGACCCAGTCGCTGCTGACGCAAAGCAGCGTACTCGGCACGCTGAACGAGCAACTGCCAAAAGATGCGGTGGTCGTGGCAGCGGCAGGCAGTCTGCCGGGTGACCTGCAGCGCGTCTGGCGCACCAAAGATTACAACGCCTACCACGTTGAATATGGCTACTCCTGCATGGGCTATGAAGTGAATGCCGCGCTGGGTGTGAAGCTGGCGCAACCGCAGCGCGAGGTCTATGCGCTGGTCGGTGATGGCTCCTTTATGATGCTGCACTCAGAGCTGGTCACCTCGATTCAGGAAGGGGCGAAAATTAACGTGGTGCTGCTGGATAACATGACCAACGGCTGCATCAATAACCTGCAGATGGAACACGGCATGGACAGCTTCACCACCGAGTTCCGCTTCCGTAACCCGGAAGGCGGCAAGCTGGACGGCGGTTTTATCCCGGTCGATTTCGCCGCGATTGCTGCCGGTTATGGCTGCAAAACCTATCGTGTCACCACGCTGGAGCAGCTCAAAGCGGCGCTGGAAGATGCCCGCACCCAGACGGTTTCCACCCTTATCGACATCAAAGTGCTGCCTAAAACCATGATCCACAAATATTTCAGCTGGTGGCATGTCGGTGTGGCGCAGGCGTCGAAGACCGAACGCGCTCAGGCGGTGGCGGACAAGCTCAACAGCCATCTGGATCAGGCGCGCAAATATTAATTTCCGGGCCGTGCTGCGGCCCGTTTTCCTCTTCTCCGTACGAACCCTACACAGGTGTAATTATGACTTTGAAACTTGGTGTCATCGGTACAGGTGCAATTGGTCAGGAACATATTCGCCGCTGCAGCCATGTGCTGCAGGGTGCCCAGGTGGTTGCCGTCTCTGACATCAATGTCGAAGGCGCGCGTGCTGCACTGCAGCGCCTGAACATTGAGGCGGAGGTGTTCGAAAATGGCCACGATGTGATTCAGTCACCGAATGTTGATGCGGTGCTGGTCACCTCATGGGATCCAACCCATGAAGAGTTCACCTTAGCGGCGATTGCCGCCGGTAAACCGGTGTTCTGTGAGAAGCCGCTGGCGATGAGCGCCGAGGGCTGCCGCCGGGTGGTGGATGCAGAGATTCAGGCCGGTAAACGCCTGGTGCAGGTCGGCTTTATGCGTCCTTACGATGCGGGCTATCGCGCCCTGAAAAAAGTGATTACCGATGGCGATATCGGTGAGCCGCTGATGCTGCACTGCGCGCACCGCAACCCGACCGTGCCAGAGAACTACACCACGCCGATGGCGATCACCAACACCCTCATCCACGAGCTGGATGTGCTGCGCTGGCTGACAAACGACGACTATAAAACCGTGCAGGTCATCTTCCCGCGCGTGACGTCGAAGTCGCATGGTCAGCTGAAAGATCCGCAGATCGTCCTGTTCGAAACCCACAAAGGGGTGCGTATCGACGTTGAGATTTTTGTTAACTGCGCTTACGGCTATGACATTCAGTGTGAAGTGGTCGGTGAAGAGGGGATTGCTCGTCTGCCGGAGCCTTCATCAGTACAGCTGCGCAAAGATGCGCGCCTGTCGAACACCATTCTGGTGGACTGGAAAGATCGCTTTATCGAAGCGTATGACGTTGAGCTGCAGGCGTTTATCAACGACATCAAAGCGGGCCAGCTTACCGGACCTTCTGCATGGGATGGCTTTGCCGCCTCCGTGGCCGCCGATGCCTGTATCAAAGCGCAGAACAGTGGTGCGATTGAGCCGGTAGAGATGCCGCCACGTCCTGCTTTCTATAACTGATTCAGCTGTCTATGCGGCCTGGCCGCTCTCCGCCTGGGAATGAGAAAATGAACAAAGAGAACGTAAAACTGGCTATCGCGCCGATCGGCTGGACCAACGATGACATGCCGGATCTCGGCAGTGAAAATACTTTCCAGCAGACCGTGAGTGAGATGGCGCTGGCTGGCTTTACCGGCAGCGAAGTGGGCAGCAAATACCCGCGCGATCCGGCGATTCTGAAACCGATGCTCGACATTCGCGGCATCCAGATCTGCAACGCCTGGTTCAGCACCTTTTTCGCCAACGGTGACAAAGAGAAAACCATCGAACAGTTCATCGAGCACATGAACTTCCTGCATGCGATGGGCGCGCGGGTGATCGGCTGTTCTGAGCAGAGTAAAAGTATTCAGGGCACCGGGCTTGCGGTGTTTGAAGAGAAAGCGATTTTCAGCGATGAAGAGTGGCAGTTAACGGCAGAAGGCTACAACGAACTCGCCCGCATTGCAGCGGAGAAAGGGATGCGCGTGACGCTGCATCACCACATGGGTACTGGCATTCAGACCACGGAAGAGATTGACCGGTTTATGGCGATGACTGACGAGCAGGTGGGTTTGCTCTATGACACTGGCCACGTCTACTACTCCGAAGGCTCCCAGCAGAAGATGCTGGCGGTACTGGAAAAATATCTGCCGCGCATCTTCCACGTTCATCTCAAGGATGTGCGTGATGAGGTGGTCGCTGAGGTGCGGGAGAATCATCTCTCATTCCTGGAAGGCGTGAAAAAGGGCACCTTTACCGTGCCTGGCGATGGCGTGATCGACTTCAAACCGGTGTTTAAAATTCTGAATGATTACGGCTACAAAGGCTGGATGGTGGTGGAAGCGGAGCAGGATCCGGCGCTGGCCAATCCTTTTGAATATGCCGTGAAAGCGCGGAAATATATCCGGGAAAATACAGGTTTATAATCTGCTCTGAATAAAGGCTGGCTTCCCCGTGGGAAGCCAGCCTTTTGTTTTACTTCAGCGTAATGCTTTTCACAATGTTGTCTGCATCGCTCTGCGCCTGCTGCTGATTATCGCCTGGCAGCGTAATCTGCAGTGTCACCAGCTTGCCATCGACTTTAGCCAGCACCACAGAAGACCATGAGGTCTGATTGTTGGCAGAAATCACCGTATCCAGCTGCTGTGCGGGCTGATCTTTCAGCGTCACAGATTTGTTCGACACCACCTGCAGCTGCGGGTCGCGGTTACGCTGCTGCTGTTCCATGCGCTTCGAAAGCACATCCAGCCCATCACTGGTCGGGTCGCCGGCAATCACAATGATGGCGCGGGCACCGGTTTCATCTGCGTAAACGTGCATGTTCGTAGTCTGCGAACCCAGTTTACCGCTTTTATCTGACATGCCTGGTGGCAGTGAGAAGCTCAGTTTGCCATCCATCAGCGTGACAGTCTGCGCCGACTGACTGGCGCTGACGCCGTTGTCATTCGCCGCTTCATCTTTCTTCTGGTCACAGGCGGCTAAGCCCAATACCAGTAAACCCATTCCTACATATTTCACCAGATTGCGCATCAGAATCCCTTTTTAAGTTTCCAGTCAGGCAGTAATACAACAGGAATCAGGCTGCAAACGCAACCTGATGATTGTCAGAAGATCTTAGCGGGTAATGGCGGAAATGGTATGGGCTCTTAGCGCCTGGCCAATCAGACTATTTTTTTGTCATTCTGAACCTGGGCAGTGCTCACACAGGCTGCTTTAGCAACCTGAACGCCCGTCAGGGCGGCCCTGAAGGGGCGAGCGCAGCGAGTAATCCTCACGAACTAACGTGTACTACGGATTGTTCCGCGCTGTCCGTGTCCAGACTGCCTGCAACAATAACGTCTGATAAACCCGGCTCAGCCGAAATTGACCTGGCGGGCGGTCTGGCGTTCCGCCAGACGCTTCAGCGCGGCGTTGAGGAGTACGCCGTAGGCGGGCAGGAAGAAGACCATGCAGATAAGCACTTTGAAGCTGTAATCCACCAGTGCAATCTCAACCCAGTGCTGCGCCATAAAGGCATCAGGACTTTTGTAGAAGGCGATGAAGAAGAAGGCCAGCGTATCGCTGATATTTCCCAGGAACATGGCACAGCCTGGTGCTATCCACCACTGTGGCAGACGACGCAGACGGTTGAATACATGAACGTCGAGGATCTGACCCAGCGCGTAAGCCATGAAGCTGGCGCAGGCGATACGGGCAACAAAGAGATTCATGACTTCCAGTGCCTGCCAGCCCTGCCATTCACCCTGATAAAACAGTGCCGAAACGCCGTAAGAGATAAACAGCGCCGGGATCATCACAGCCAGAATAATGCGTCGGGCCAGCGGTGCGCCAAAAATACGCACGGTGAGATCGGTCGCCAGGAAGATAAAGGGAAAGCTGAATGCACCCCAGGTGGTGTGGAAGCCAAAGACAGAAATTGGCAACTGAACCAGATAGTTACTTGATGTGATCACCAGCAGGTGAAACAGCGACAACCAGAAAAGCGCATGCATGCGCTGACGTGAAGAAAATGCGAGCATATTCAACCTTTTTAATGTTGGGGTGAGGGAACCCATTGCGGGACGCCGTTCGGGCAGCGCCTGGCAGTTTTATGAGCAAAAAGCGGCGGCATCTTACCGCGTTGTGCTTTTTATGCAATGGTTAATTTTAACGCAATCGTTATCGCCTTGCTTCACCGCCAGCACGCGCTAGAATAGGCGCCCTTTTGCTGAACTGAGTTGATTATGAGCGATGCTTTTTCCTCTGCCGATCATCAGCTGGATGCCCGTGGCCTGCGTTGCCCGGAGCCGGTGATGATGGTGCGCAAAACCGTACGCGGCCTGCAGGATGGCGAGACGTTGCTGATTATCGCCGACGATCCGGCGACGACGCGCGACATTCCCGGCTTCTGCCGCTTTATGGAACATGGCCTGCTGGCGCAGCAGACCGACACGCTGCCTTATCAGTTTCTGATTCGTAAAGGCATGGCGGGTTAACGACAGCCGTTCGGGCCGTCGTTAACTTTACTCATCGATCAGAAGCCTCACACTCAGGCGCGACGACGCAGTAACCGCAAGGCGTTGGCAGTGACCAGCGCGGTCGCACCGGAATCTGCCAGCACCGCCAGCCACAGTCCGGTCAGGCCCATCAGGGTAGTGACCAGGAAAATCGCCTTCAGACCCAGCGCAATACCGATATTCTGGCGGATGATGCGCCGTGTCCGGCGTGCCAGCGCAATCATCGGGGCCAGATTGCTGAGCTGATTTCGCGTCAGGGCCGCATCGGCCGCTTCCAGCGCGACATCAGTGCCGCTACCCATGGCAATGCCCAGCGTCGCCGCTTTCATCGCCGGGGCGTCGTTAATACCATCTCCGACCATCGCCAGCGGCTGCTGCTGACTCAGTTCACGGATGGCCGCCACCTTATCGGCGGGCAGCAGGCTGGCGCGATAATCGATATCGAGCTGACGGGCAATGGTTGCTGCGGCGCGAGGATTGTCACCCGTCAGCATCAGGCTCTCAATGCCCAGCTTTTTCAGCGCCTTTAACGCCTCCACGGCGTCGTCGCGCAGCTGATCGCGCAGGGCCAGCGCACCCAGCGCGTCGCCATCGCGCATCAGCACTACCAGCGTTTCACCTTCGGCTTCCTGTTGCGCTATCTGCGCATTTTGCTTCGGCGTCAGACCGGGAGCATGGCCTGGCGTCAGCAGCTGAATCTGCTGGCCTGAGACCTGCGCACGGATACCACGTCCGGCCTGCACCTGCTGATCCAGCGCGTCAGGAATCACCAGCTCACGCGCCTGCGCGGCCGCCACGATAGCGCTGGCCAGTGGATGGGTCGCACCCTGTTCCGCAGCGGCGCTCAGCGCCAGCATCTCTGATTCGCTGGCCTCGCCAAATCGCAGGATGTGCGTCAGTTGTGGCTTGCCCAGCGTCAGTGTGCCGGTTTTATCAAACGCCATTCTGCGCAGCGAACTCAGCCGCTCCAGCGCCGCACCGCCTTTAATCAGCGCGCCCTGTCGCGCCGCCGCCGCCAGCCCGGAGGTAATCGCGGCGGGCGTGGAGATCACCAGCGCACAGGGGCAGCCAATCAGCAGCAGCGTCAGACCTTTGTAGATCCACGGCTGCCAGTCGCCTGCGAAAAGCAGGGGCGGCACCACCATCACCAGCAGCGACAGTAGCATCACCAGTGGCGTATAGATGCGACTGAACTGATCGATAAAGCGTTCTACCGGCGCACGGTGCGTTTCCGCCTCCTCAATCAGCTGCAGGATACGGTCAATCGCGCTTTCACCCGGCTTCGACACCACTTCCAGCATTACCTGCCGATCCACGCTGGTGGCGCCGGCGAGAATCTTTTCGCCGCTGGCCCGCGTGACCGGTAATGATTCTCCGGTCAGCGCGCTCTCATCGAAACTGGCAAGCGGGCTGATTAAACGGCCGTCGACCGGCAGGCGGCTGCCCGCCGCGACTTCAATCACATCGCCGGGTTGCAGCGCCGCCAGCGGTACTTCACGACGTTTGCCCTGTTCAAGGCGAATAGCCGACTCAGGCCGCAAGGCCATCAGGCTGGTGACGCCGCTGCGCGCCCTGGAAGCGGCATAGCTTTCCAGCTGTTCGCCCAGTTGAAACAGCACCAGCACCATCGCGGCTTCAGCGTGCGCGCCAATAATCAGCGCACCGGCTGACGCCAGTGTCATTAATGTCTCAATGGTAAAAGGCGATCCGCTGCGAATGCGCTGCCATGCACCGCGTGCGACCGGGATCAGGCCGACCAGCGTGGTCAGCACAAACAGCCGATCGCCCCAGGCGGGTGCGAACTGGCTGACGACGCTGCTGACGAGTACCAGCAATGCCAGCAAAATCAGCATCCGGTTCTGTTGCCAGCCCGGACTGGTTGCCGTGGCGGGTGACGAGGCTGATGGAATGGCGACTTGAAAACCGGCTTTTTTCACCGCCTGTTCAACGGCGTTTTGCACATCCTGATCGGCGTTGACGACCAGCTTTTCGCTGCTGAACAGCACGCGGGCGTCGGTCACGCCTTTTACCTGACGGACGGCGGTTTCAATGGTGCGGGCGCAGCTCGGGCAATCCATCCCGCTGACCTGCCAGCTAAAGGGCCAGGAGCCTCGCCGGTCACTTTCCTCAGCGGCGTCGGCGTCATTGCCAGGGCTGCTGTTACTGTCACAGCAACAGCCCGCTGTATCCGCCGTTACGGGTGTAGCAGCATGAATAGAAAGGGAGAGGGGACGGGCCTGACGAACCTGGCACAGCGGTTTCGCTGCGGCGTGGCTGGCACGCGGTTTGCCGCAGCCACAGGCGTGATGTTGATGCATATGACCTCCAGAGTGTAAAAAAAAGCGGGATGAGCAACCCGGCTCATCCCGCTATCCTACACTCTGGAGTGAACTCCAGAGTCAAGGCTATTTTCTCAGACGACCCACAATGAGCGCACGATCATAAAATGACCGGCAAAGTAGCAGGCGGCGACGATCGCGCTGTCAGCGGTGAAGCGACGGCGATAGTGCGAGATAAACCAGACGGCGTTTGCCAGCAGCAGCAGGCCGGCACCGACCATGATAGAGAAGCTGTAATCGGTTGGACGGAAGAAGTACTGCTCGGTCGCTATCCAGGTCATCACCAGCGTCATGCCGATAAACGTACAGACAGGCCAGCGAAGGTCTTCCAGTCGGCTCCAGATGATGCCAGTCAGGGCGGCACCGATAATGAGCAACGTCAGCGGAATAGGCCAGAAGAAGGTCATGGTCATGCTGGCGGCGAAGCAGAGCGTATAAAGCAGGTGCGACAGGAAGAAAGCCCCGACGGCATAGAGCATCTGCTGACGCGGCAGCAGCGTTAACGCATCACCGACCAGTGTCGCGACCAGACCGGCCAGAATCAGGTAGTCCGTGGTCTGCAGCACCGGCGCCTGCCAGGCCAGCCCGACAAGCAGCAGCAGTGTGACCGGTTTAAACAGCCAGCGTTGCCACTGAGGGCCGCGATAGGTGGCGTCGACATAGAGCCAGCCGGAGAAAAGTACAGCGAGGAAAGACCAGAGCATTGTTTCTCCCTTTTTTACTCAAAGTGGTGAAAGATCCCAAAATATCCCTTCCAGTTTAGGTTAAGCCCCTGAGATGTGACAATCGGTCAACTCTGGTTGTATGCTTTACCGCCTGATTAATTTTCCCCGCAGGCACAAGAGCACTATGAGCAAACCGCCGCTAATCTTTATCATTGTCCTGGCGATAATCGCCGTGCTGGCGACCCGTCAGTTCATTAAGCAACGCCGTGAAGTGGCGGTCAATGATGCCTCACCGGTGCGTTCTCTGCAGGCCGAGGTCAAAACTAAACGTGAATTTCCTTCTCCCAATCGCCGTTCACGGCAGCGTGAGGTGATCGCCGGAGAAGAGATGCGGTATGAGGTGCTGTTTCATCCACTGAACGGGGCCAGCGACATCAAGGTGCAGCTGAAGGAGGCGGAATATCATCAGCTGGATAAAGGCGCGAGAGGCGAGTTGAAGATGCAGGGCACGCGCTTTATCAGCTTCACGCCCCTGCAGTAACGGGCGGGCATAGCGCCCGCACGACACTATTTCTTGCGTGGGAAGTTTTTCTTCTGCCAGGCGACCAGTTCGAACACCCCGAACAGAAACACTTTGGCCTGGGTGACGCGGTCAATTGGCGGCGCATCTTTGGTCTGCGTGGTGCGCAGTAAAACCAGCTGCAGGCCATGCATCAGGATCATGAAAATCAGCGCAACGTTGATAAAATACGTCAGCGGTTTCGGGTAGGGATGAACCAGATTAGCCAGTAAAAATCCCCACACGCATAGCATCAACAGACGCCCCAAATTAAGTAACATCCTGCGTCTCCTGTTGACGTTGATACAAACGATAAGCCACTTGTCCGGCTATTTTCTCGCGATAAAGATCCCACTCGGGCGGCACCGGCGGTGCGCCATTTTCCACTTCACTTTCGACGTAAATCAGTGCCTGGTCGGCCAGCCAGTGATTCTGCTCCAGCAACTGCAACGTCTGCTCCAGCAATCCCTGACGAAACGGCGGATCAATAAACACCACATCGAACGGGGTACCCGGCTGTGCCAGCCAGTTTAACGCATTGGTCTGAATCACAGTGCCATTGCTCGCGCGCAGCGTCTGCAGATTTTTTGTCAGCTGTTGTGCCACAGGCCGTTCCAGCTCCAGTAGCGTAGCCGATCCCGCGTAACGCGATAGCGCCTCCAGTCCTAATGCACCGCTACCGGCAAAGCAGTCGAGGCATCGCGCCTCTGGCAGCACCGGGGCCAGCCAGTTAAACAGTGTCTCACGCACCCGATCGGTGGTCGGGCGGAGTCCGGCACTGTCCGGCACCGGCAATTTACGTCCGCGCCACTGGCCGCCAATGATGCGAATCTGCCCGGCACCGCCTGTACTGCGGGGGTTTTTATTCATCTTGCTCACAACTCGTCATAATTTGTTGCGTAGTTTAACGGGCGAATCGGTGAGAAGAAACGTTAAAAAAGGGTGCTGTGGTGAGCTGGCTGGAAAGTGTTAGACTACTGAGTTGCTGAAGTCATGCATTATTCTGCGGTTTACGCCGGTCTGGCGCTGACCGACTTTCATTGATTTACCCCTGGAAACCACGCGCGACCGGGACAAAGCCATCGAGGAGTGTCGTCACACAATGGCAAAAGAGAAAAAACGTGGCTTTTTTTCCTGGCTGGGATTTGGCAAAGAGGAAGAGAAACAACCTGTAGCGGAGGAGCAGACACACGAGGTCGCAGAACCCGCACAGCAGCAGACTGAACAGGAAGCGCCGGCATTAAGCCAGGCTGAAGCGCAAGCGGAAGAGACTGTCGCTATCACCGAAACGGTGGCCGAACAGCAGCGTGAGGCGGACGTCACCGCGGCTGCGCCGCACGAATCAGCACCGGCGGTGCTGGATGAGGCTGAGCCGATTGAGGCCGATCCTGAAGCATTACTGGACGTCTCCGCACCTGAACATGACGCGACGCCGGTTATCGATGCCGACGATGTGGTCACGCCGATCGCGGACGACGCATCAGCAGACGCGCCGTTAAGCGAAGAAGAGCTGACCGCGCTGGCGCTGGGCGACGCTCCGATCATTGAAATCCCGGACGCATCAGCAGACGCGCCATTAAGCGACGAAGAGCTGACTGCGCTGGCACTGGGCGACGCCCCGATCGTTGAAACGCCACACAGTGAAGCAGACGCGCCATTAAGCGAAGAAGAGCTGGCCGCGCTGGCACGGGATGACGCACCCACCGCTGAAATCTCTCACAGTGAAGCGGAATCACCGCTGACCGAAGAAGAGCTGACCGCGCTGGCACTGGGCGAAGCCGACGTCACTGACGCGGAACCGGCAGACACATTATCCGACACCGTCAGCGATCTTCCGCTGGCCGCCGCGCCACTCATCGTGCAGGAGCAGGAACGTCCCAGCAAAGAGGGCTTCTTTGCCCGCCTGAAGCGCAGCCTGGTCAAAACCCGTCAGAACCTCGGTTCCGGTTTTATCAGTCTGTTCCGTGGCAAAAAGATTGATGATGACCTGTTTGATGAGCTGGAAGAGCAGCTGCTGATTGCGGATGTCGGTGTGGATACCACGCGCCGCATCATTACCCATCTTACTCAGCAGGCAAACCGCAAGCAGCTGCGTGACGCCGAAGCGCTCTACGGCCTGCTGAAAGCGGAAATGGCCTCGATTCTGGCAAACGTGGATGCGCCACTGGAAGTCTCAGGCAAAACGCCGTTTGTCATCCTGATGGTTGGCGTCAATGGCGTGGGTAAAACTACGACCATCGGTAAGCTGGCGCGCCAGTATCAGGCCGAAGGCAAAACGGTGATGTTAGCGGCTGGTGATACCTTCCGTGCAGCGGCGGTTGAGCAGCTGCAGGTGTGGGGCCAGCGTAATAACATTCCTGTGATTGCTCAGCACACGGGTGCAGATTCGGCGTCGGTGATCTTCGATGCCATTCAGGCAGCGAAATCGCGCGGCGTTGACGTGCTGATTGCTGATACGGCCGGTCGTCTGCAGAACAAATCGCACCTGATGGAAGAGCTGAAAAAAATCACCCGCGTGATGAAAAAACTGGATGATTCAGCGCCACACGAAGTGATGCTGACGCTGGATGCCAGCACCGGACAGAATGCGGTCAGCCAGGCCCGACTGTTTAACGAAGCGGTTGGCGTGACCGGTATCGCGCTCACCAAGCTGGATGGCACCGCTAAAGGCGGCGTCATCTTCTCGGTGGCCGATCAGTTCGGTATTCCGATTCGCTACATCGGCGTCGGTGAAGGCATTGAAGATTTACGGCCGTTTAAGGCGGAAGATTTTATTGAGGCATTGTTTGCCCGAGAGGACTAATTAGGATGATTCGCTTTGAAGAGGTCAGTAAGGCATATCTCGGCGGACGTCAGGCGCTACAGGGAGTAGATTTCCGTCTGCGTCCTGGCGAAATGGCGTTTCTGACCGGCCACTCCGGTGCCGGTAAAAGTACCTTGCTGAAGCTGATTTGTGGCATTGAGCGCCCGAGTGCCGGAAAAATCTGGTTCAGCGGCCATGACATTTCCCGCCTGCGCAACAGTGAGGTGCCTTTCCTGCGTCGTCAGATTGGCATGATCTTCCAGGATCACCACCTGCTGATGGATCGCTCTGTTTACGACAATGTGGCTATCCCACTGATTATTTCCGGTGCCAGCGGCGAAGATATCCGTCGTCGCGTCTCGGCGGCGCTGGATAAAGTCGGCCTGCTCGACAAAGCGAAAAGTTATCCGATTCAGCTTTCGGGTGGTGAACAGCAGCGTGTGGGCATCGCCCGGGCGGTGGTGAACAAGCCAGCCGTGCTGCTGGCAGATGAACCGACCGGTAACCTTGATGACGCGCTGTCAGAAGACATTCTGCGCCTGTTCGAAGAGTTTAACCGCGTTGGCGTCACCGTTCTGATGGCAACGCATGACAGCGGCCTGATCGCCCGGCGTAATTACCGGATGATGACGCTGAATCAGGGACGTCTGCACGGAGGCCACGATGGTCAATAAACGCATTAAACGTCCGGCTGCACCGAAAGCGAAGCAGCCATCGAAGAGTAAAGCGCTGAAGGGCGGCTGGCAGGAGCAGTGGCGCTATGCACTGCGTGGCACGCTCTCAGACATGTGGCGTCAGCCGCTGGCCACGCTGCTGACGGTGATGGTTATTGCCATCTCCCTGACGCTGCCCAGCGTCTGCTACATGGTGTGGAAAAACGTTAGCCAGGCGGCCACGCAATGGTATCCGGCGCCGCAGTTAACCGTTTATCTCTCCAAAACGCTTGATGACACGGCAGCAGAAAACGTCGTGGCGCAGCTCAAGCAGGTCGAAGGCGTGGATAACGTTAACTACCTGACACGGGAAGAGGCGCTGAATGAGTTCCGCAACTGGTCAGGCTTTGGCGGCGCAATGGATATGCTGGAGCAGAATCCGCTGCCTGCGGTAGCCATCATTACGCCGAAACTCAATTTCCAGAACTCTGACACCATGCAGAGCCTGCGCGATCGGGTCACCAAAGTGCAGGGCGTGGATGAAGTGCGGATGGATGACAGCTGGTTTGCGCGGCTGGCTGCACTGACCGGACTGGTGGGGCAAATCGCGTCGATGATTGGTGTGCTGATGATCGTGGCGGTGTTCCTGGTGATCGGTAACAGTGTTCGTCTCAGCATCTTTGCCCGACGCGACACGATTAACGTGCAGAAGCTGATTGGTGCGACTGACGGCTTTATCCTGCGTCCTTTCCTCTACGGCGGGGCGCTGCTGGGGTTCAGCGGCGCGGTGCTGTCGCTGCTGCTGTCGGAAGTGCTGGTGCTGCGTCTCCAGTCTGTCGTCGCCAGTGTGGCGACCGTATTTGGTACCACCTTCTCGCTGGAAGGCTTCTCCTGGGATGAGGCGCTGCTGCTGTTACTGATTGCAGCAATCATCGGCTGGGTGGCTGCGTGGCTGGCAACGGTACAACATTTACGTCGATTTACGCCGCAGTAAACGCCTGCAACATTTTTTTGTTATAATGGTCCTCTGCTACCGATGGTGGGTGCAGAGGATTTCTCCCTCTTCCCTTCCTGTCATCTGTGTGTAAAATATTCACCGCTATAATTGAACTTGTGGATAACTTTAGCACTCTAAGTAGCACAGATTGCTTTCGGATTTCGCGCGACGTTGACGTAATGTATCGTCTGCGCAGGGAAATGTGCGGCAATTCCACTAAATTTGTGAGGGTTTGAATGACCAAAGAAATGCAAACTTTAGCTATTGCTCCTCTTGGCAACCTGGAGTCTTACGTCCGGGCTGCGAATACCTGGCCGATGCTCTCGGCTGAAGAGGAAAAAGCGTTGGCTGAACGGCTGCATTACCAGGGCGATCTGGAAGCAGCAAAGACGCTGATCCTGTCTCACCTACGCTTTGTAGTTCATATCGCTCGTAATTACTCCGGCTACGGTCTGCCACAGGCTGACCTGGTCCAGGAAGGCAACATCGGTCTGATGAAAGCGGTGCGTCGCTTCAATCCTGAAGTGGGCGTGCGTCTGGTTTCATTTGCCGTGCACTGGATTAAAGCGGAGATTCACGAATACGTGCTGCGTAACTGGCGTATCGTGAAAGTCGCGACCACCAAAGCACAGCGTAAGCTGTTCTTTAACCTGCGTAAAACCAAGCAGCGTCTGGGCTGGTTCAATCAGGACGAAGTCGAGATGGTTGCGCGTGAGCTGGGCGTAAGCAGCAAAGATGTGCGTGAAATGGAATCGCGTATGGCCGCGCAGGACATGACCTTTGATATGTCTGCCGACGATGAGAGCAGCGAAGGCCGTTCGATGGCGCCGGTGCTTTATCTCCAGGATAAAACCTCTGACTTTGCTGACGGCATTGAAGAGGATAACTGGGACGCGCATGCCGCTGACAAGCTGAGCTATGCGATGGAAGGTCTGGATGAGCGCAGTCAGCACATCATTCGCGCCCGCTGGCTGGATGAAGACAACAAAACCACGCTACAGGAGCTGGCCGATCAATACGGCGTATCAGCGGAACGTGTCCGGCAGCTGGAAAAGAACGCCATGAAGAAACTGCGTATGGCGATCGAAGCGTAACGCACTTCGACACCTCAAGGGGCGACAGATGATGTCGCCCTTTTTGTTTTCTGCGTCAGGCTACTCTACCGCCAGTATCCACCCATCACTCTGCGCCCTGAAACCACACGCCTGCATAAATGCCGCCCGCACCTGCTGATCGTCACTGCCATCATCGGCAATCCACCAGTCTGATATCGACCCGTTCTGCCTGATCGTCTCCTCAAGCAAATATTGTCCCACACCGCGTCGCCGGGTGACATCGCGCACCGTCAGCCGGTGGACCTTGCCATGCATCCCTGAGATTTCCAGCTGCAGACCCGCCAGCAGCCGATCGTTAAAGCGTGCGGCATAAAGACGATGACGCTCATCCAGGTGCTGCTCCAGTTTTTCAATCTCCAGATCCGGCCAGACTTTGCCCAGATCGATGCGGTCCTGCGCGGTCAGCGTGGTTAAACGCTGAATAGTGAGCTTCATAACAAAAACCTCTGTAATAGGGGAAAGTGCAGCGAAAGTATACAACCAGAGTGCCACCACATTTTCATCAATAAAACAGGTCAAAAGATGGCCTGGATGCCAGGATGATAGTTGTAAACAGGGAAATCAGACGATCAATCCAGCACAACGCGCTGGCAAAATGGTGAAAAACCGGCCATTGCCTCCAGTGTATTATGCTGTTTCACTCAGTCAATTCTGAATATGTCAGTTGATTTAAAGAAGAAAATTCCTGTTTAATAACCTGAAAAATAAAGCCTTATTATCAAAAAATACCGGAAAAGTGCGCTAAACCATTCATAAACATCATTTTTCGGCTTTATCCGGTAGCAACAGCAAACCACAACTCACAGTCACAACAAGATGGGGAAGTCCGCATGAAAATGAGTAAAGGCCGCGCATTACTGGCGGGTTGCGTTGCGCTGGCAATGAGCCACGCCGCCCTGGCTGCCGACATTAAAATCGCTATCGTTGGTGCCGTAACTGGCCCGGTCGCGCAGTACGGTGATATGCAGTTCACTGGTGCCGCGCAGGCGATTAAGGACATTAACGCCAAAGGCGGCATAAACGGCAACAAGCTGGTCGGCGTAGAGTATGACGATGCCTGCGATCCGAAACAGGCCGTGGCGGTGGCAAACAAGGTTGTTAACGACGGCATTAAATACGTTATCGGCCATCTTTGCTCCTCTTCTACCCAGCCTGCGTCCGACATCTATAACGATGAAGGTGTGCTGATGATTACCCCGGCAGCCACGGCACCGGAGCTGACGGCACGCGGTTACGAAACCATTATGCGTACAACCGGCCTGGACTCCGATCAGGGCCCGACTGCCGCGAACTATATTCTTGATCAGATCAAGCCTAAGCGTATCGCCGTGGTGCATGACAAGCAGCAGTATGGTCAGGGTCTGGCGGAATCAGTACAGAAAACGCTGAAAGCGAAAGGCGGCAACGTGGTGCTGTTTGAAGGCATCACTGCAGGCGATAAAGATTTCTCTACGCTGATTACGCGCCTGAAGAAAGAGAACGTCGACTTCGTTTATTACGGTGGCTACTACCCGGAAATGGGTCAGATTCTGCGTCAGGCGAAAGCGGCTGGCCTGAAAGCGGGCTTTATGGGACCGGAAGGCGTGGGTAACGCTTCACTCTCCAATATCGCGGGTGATGCATCAGAAGGTATCTATGTGACGCTGCCGAAGCGCTACGACCAGTTGCCGGAGAACAAGGCGATTGTTGAGGCCATCAAAACCAACAGCGCACAGAATCGCAAGGATCCGACCGGTCCGTTCGTCTGGACCACTTATGCGGCAATCCAGTCGCTGGTAGCGGGTATCGAACGCAGTAAGAGCGACGAGCCAGACGCGATCGCGAAAAACCTGAAAACCGGTGAGCCGGTACCAACAGTGATGGGCAACCTGAGCTGGGATCAGAAAGGCGATCTGAAAGGCTTCGAGTTCGGCGTATTCAAATGGCACAAAGACGGTTCGTCTACCGCAGTTAAGTAATCGTTCCATCGACAGACCAATCCTCTGCCGCGTCGGCAGAGGATTTTCCCGTTCTTATGCAGGTCTTCACTATGTCCGAGCAGTTTCTTTATTTCATTCAGCAGATGCTTAACGGGGTCACTCTCGGCAGCACCTACGCGCTGATCGCCATTGGTTACACCATGGTTTACGGCATTATCGGCATGATCAACTTCGCCCACGGCGAAGTCTATATGATCGGCAGCTATGTCTCTTTTATCGTGATTGCCGCCCTGATGATGATGGGTATCGACACGGGCTGGCTGATGATTGCCGCTGGCTTCGTGATGGCGATACTGATCTCCAGCGCCTACGGCTGGAGCATAGAGCGCGTCGCCTATAAGCCGGTGCGATCGTCGAAGCGTCTGATCGCACTGATCTCCGCCATCGGCATGTCGATCTTTCTGCAAAACTACGTCAGCCTGACGCAGGGTTCACGCGACCTGGCGCTGCCGAGCCTGATCACCGGACAGTGGACGGTAGGCGAGAGCAACGGTTTTGCCGCCACAATTTCTACCATGCAGGTTGTGATCTGGGTGGTGACGTTCCTGGCGATGCTGGCGCTGACCACCTTTATCCGTTATTCCCGCATGGGCCGCGCCTGTCGCGCCTGCGCTGAAGACCTGAAAATGGCCAGCCTGCTGGGAATTAACACCGACCGCGTCATCTCGCTGACCTTTGTGATTGGTGCTGCCATGGCGGCGGTAGCGGGCGTGCTGCTGGGCCAGTTCTACGGCTCCATCAACCCCTTCATCGGCTTTATGGCGGGCATGAAAGCCTTTACCGCTGCCGTGCTGGGCGGCATTGGCAGTATTCCGGGCGCGATGATTGGCGGCCTGGTTCTGGGCATTGCTGAAGCACTGACCTCCGCATATCTCAGCACGGAATACAAAGATGTGGTGTCGTTTGCTCTGCTGATCGTGGTGTTGCTGGTAATGCCGACCGGGATTCTGGGTCGCCCGGAGGTTGAGAAAGTATGAAATCTTCCTTTATCAACGCGCTGCTCTCTTCTGTCATGCTGCTGGTGCTGGCCAGCTTCTTTATGGGCATGCGTCTCGGCCTCGACGGCACCCGACTGGTGGTGCAGAGCGCGGGTGACGTGCGCTGGAACTGGATTTTCGTCGGCTGTGCCGTGGTCTTTCTGTTTCAGCTGCTGCGTCCGTTCTGGCAGCGCGGTCTGAAAAAGATTTCCGGTCCGGCGCTGGTGCTGCCCGGCATCGACGGCTCAACGCCGAAGCAGAAGCTGTTTATGCTGGCGCTGATCCTGGTCGCTGTGGCCTGGCCCTTTTTCGTGTCGCGCGGCACGGTAGACATCGCCACGCTGACGCTGATCTACGTGATGCTCGGTCTGGGCCTGAATGTGGTGGTCGGCCTGTCGGGGCTGCTGGTGCTCGGCTATGGTGGCTTCTATGCCATTGGCGCTTACACCTTTGCTCTTCTGAACCACTATTTTGGTCTCGGCTTCTGGGAGTGTCTGCCGCTGGCGGGCATTGTCTCGGCGCTGTTCGGGCTGCTGCTCGGCTTTCCGGTGCTGCGCCTGCGCGGAGACTATCTGGCGATCGTCACGCTGGGCTTCGGCGAGATTGTGCGTATTTTGCTGCTGAATAACACGGCGATTACCGGCGGTCCCAACGGCATTGCGCAGATCCCCAAACCGTCACTGTTCGGCCTTGAGTTTGGCCGCAAAGTCTCTGAAGGGGGCTGGAACACCTTCCACGATTTCTTTGGCCTGAAATACGATCCCAGCGACCGCGTGATTTATCTCTACCTGGTGGCGCTGCTGCTGGTGGTGCTGACGCTGTTCGTGATCAACCGGCTGCTGCGGATGCCGCTGGGCCGTGCCTGGGAAGCATTGCGTGAGGATGAGATTGCCTGCCGTTCACTGGGCCTGAGCCCGACCCGCATCAAGCTGACCGCCTTTACCATCAGTGCCGCGTTTGCTGGTTTCGCGGGCACGCTGTTTGCTGCGCGCCAGGGCTTTGTCAGCCCGGAGTCCTTTACCTTTGTCGAATCGGCTTTTGTGCTGGCGATTGTGGTTCTGGGCGGAATGGGTTCGCAGTTTGCAGTGATTCTGGCGGCCATTCTGCTGGTGGTGTCGCGCGAGCTGATGCGTGATCTGAATGAATACAGCATGCTGGTGCTGGGTGGCCTGATGGTGCTGATGATGATCTGGCGTCCGCAGGGATTATTGCCGATGAAGCGTCCGCATCTGAAGCTCAGAACCGGTAAAAAAGGAGAGCAGGCATGATCCAGCCTTTATTAGCCGTTGAAGGCCTGATGATGCGCTTCGGCGGTTTGTTAGCCGTGAACAATGTGGCGCTGGAGCTGCGTCCGCAGGAGATCGTTTCGCTGATTGGCCCTAACGGTGCCGGTAAAACCACCGTGTTTAACTGCCTGACCGGTTTTTATAAGCCCACTGGCGGCACGATTAAACTGCGTGAACAGCATCTGGAAGGATTGACGGGTCAGAAGATTGCGCAGATGGGCATTGTGCGTACTTTCCAGCATGTGCGTCTGTTCCGTGAGATGACGGTAATTGAAAACCTGCTGGTCGCTCAGCATCAGCACCTGAAAAGCGGCGTGTTTTCCGGCCTGCTAAAAACACCTGCGTTTCGCCGTAGTGAGAGCGAGGCGCTGGATCGCGCGGCGACCTGGCTGGAGCGGGTCGGTCTGCTGGAGCTGGCTAACCGTCAGGCGGGCAATCTGGCCTATGGTCAGCAGCGTCGGCTGGAGATTGCACGCTGCATGGTGACGCGCCCGGAGATCCTGATGCTGGATGAACCGGCAGCAGGCCTTAACCCTAAAGAGACCCACGAGCTGGATGCGCTGATTGCGGAGCTGCGTGGCGAACACAAGGTATCAGTGCTGCTGATTGAACATGATATGAAGCTGGTGATGGGCATTTCTGACCGTATTTATGTGGTTAATCAGGGAACGCCGCTGGCTAACGGAACGCCGGAAGAGATTCGTAATAATCCGGATGTCATCCGTGCCTATTTAGGAGAGGCCTGAGATGGCAAATGCGATGTTAACCATTGAGAACGTCAGCGCCCACTACGGCAAAATTCAGGCGCTGCACAATGTCAGCCTCTATATCAATCAGGGCGAAATCGTTACCCTGATTGGCGCTAACGGCGCCGGAAAAACCACGCTGCTGGGTACGCTGTGCGGTGAGCCACGCGCCACGCAGGGCACCATTACCTTTGATGGCAAAGCTATCACCGACTGGCAAACGGCGCGCATTATGCGTGAAGCGATTGCCATCGTGCCGGAAGGCCGGCGGGTGTTTTCGCGCATGACGGTGGAAGAGAACCTGGCGATGGGCGGTTTTTTTGCCAGCCGTCCGGATTATCTGACGCGGATCAAACGCGTTTATGAACTCTTCCCGCGTCTGGAAGAGCGTAAAATCCAGCGCGCTGGCACCATGTCAGGCGGCGAACAGCAGATGCTGGCAATTGGCCGTGCACTGATGAGCCAGCCGCGACTGCTGCTGCTGGATGAGCCGTCACTGGGGCTGGCACCGATCATTATTCAGCAGATCTTCGACACTATTGAGCAACTGCGTAGCGAGGGGATGACGATCTTCCTGGTGGAGCAGAATGCGAACCAGGCGCTGAAGCTGGCGGACAGGGGCTATGTGCTGGAGAACGGGCATGTGGTGCTCGAAGACACAGGTGCAGCGCTACTCTCCAACGAAGCCGTCCGCAGCGCTTACCTCGGCGCTTAAGGTTTAGAGGCCTGGCTTACTTGCCATTTCGACACCGGGCAGTGCTCGCATTCCTCACGTACTTCAGTACGCTCCGGATGCTGTGCGCTGGCCGGTGCCGAACTGCCTGCGACGCCGACGGCCTTGAGTGTCGGTGTGGGTGGTGGTGCCGACGGCCTTCAAATTTGCCTGAAAGTAGGGGCAAGTTCTGCCATTGCCAGAGGCCGTTGCAGCTTCTGGTAATAAATTCGACGTAATAATGATGTATAGCAGCTCAGGCTGCTGACAAACTCAAATCAGGTGAATCTGGCCGCAACACATAAACTTAACGCGCAGGGAACACGGGCAGAAGAGGAAAGCGTCCCGCGCCATGGACGGTGCGGGCCGAGCGTGTCATGGATGACGGATTTTGCGTCTTTCCGATCTGACCGTGTTCTCTGCGCAGGGCACAGTCTTAAAGCAACCAAGCCAGACTTTGTCAACAATCTCAACAATAGTTAGCTGCTCCGCTTTTCCTCTTTTTCGCCTGTCATCCTGCTGTCATCTCCCTGTTATTAATCCGTCATTTCCCCGTGTCATGTTACTTCGCGAAACAGAAATCCGTGATTTCACGCGTATTTACCTGCACAGGAAAATTCTATGTCCGTCGTTACCTTTCGTCGTAGCCTGATGAGCGCGCTGCTCGGTCTGACGCTCTGCAGCCATGCCATGGCCGCCACTGAGATCCCTTTCTGGCACTCCATGGAAGGCGAGCTTGGCAAAGAAGTGGATTCGCTGGCACAGCGTTTTAACGAGACGCATCCCGATTACAAAATTGTTCCGACCTACAAAGGTAACTACGAGCAGAGCCTGGCAGCAGGGATTGCGGCCGTGCGCAGCGGCAAAGCGCCAGCGGTGCTGCAGGTCTATGAAGTCGGTACGGCGACCATGATGGCCTCAAAGGCGATTGTGCCGGTGCATCAGGTATTCAAAGACGCCGGCATTCCCTTCGATGAAAAACAGTTCGTGCCAACGGTGGCGGGCTACTACAGCGACAGCAAAGGTCAGCTGATCTCTCAGCCGTTCAACAGCTCGACACCGGTGCTCTACTACAACAAAGACGCCTTTAAAAAAGCGGGCCTGAACCCGGACCAGCCGCCTAAAACCTGGCAGGAGCTGGCGACAGATGCCGCCGCACTGCGTAAATCGGGCATGAGCTGTGGCTACGCCAGCGGCTGGCAGGGCTGGATCCAGATTGAAAACTTCAGTGCCTGGCATGCTCTGCCGGTCGCGACGGAAAACAACGGATTTGACGGACTCGATGCGGTGCTGGAGTTCAACAAGCCGGTGCAGGTTCGTCATATCGAACTGCTGGAAGCGATGAACAAGAAAGGGGACTTCACCTACTTTGGTCGCAAAGATGAATCCACCGCCAAGTTCTACAACGGCGATTGCGGTATCACCACTGCCTCATCCGGTTCGCTGGCCGATATCCGTCACTACGCCAAATTCAACTTCGGCGTTGGCATGATGCCGTATGACGACACCGTACCGAATGCGCCACAGAACGCCCTGATTGGCGGAGCCAGCCTGTGGGTAATGAAAGGCAAAGATGCAGCAACGTACAAAGGCGTAGCTGAGTTCATGCAGTTCCTGGCTAAACCGGAAATCGCTGCGGAATGGCACCAGAAAACCGGCTATCTGCCGATTACGACCGCCGCCTACGAGCTGACGAAACAGCAGGGCTTCTACGACAAAAATCCGGGTGCGGATATCGCCACTCGCCAGATGATGAACAAGCCGCCATTGCCCTTCACTAAAGGCATGCGTCTGGGCAATATGCCGCAGATTCGTACCGTGATCGACGAAGAGCTGGAAAGTGTCTGGACCGGCAAACAGTCGCCACAAAGCGCACTGGATAACGCCGTGAAACGCGGCAACGAGCTGTTGCGCCGCTTTCAGCAGCAGGTGAAGTAATCTCTTCCTGCGGGCCCGCTCAGGCTGGCCCGCTCTTTCTGACGCCAGGTATGCCATGTCTTCATCCCGTCCGGTCTTTCGCACCAGTCTGTTGCCCTATCTTCTGGTACTGCCGCAACTGCTGATTACCGCCATCTTCTTTCTCTGGCCTGCGGGTGAAGCGCTGTGGTACTCGCTGCAAAGCCTCGATCCCTTTGGCATCTCCAGCAGCTTTGTCGGGCTGGAAAACTTCAGACGGCTATTTGCCGATCCTTACTATCTGGATTCCTTCTGGACCACGATAAAATTCAGTGGCATGGTCACGGTGTTTGGCATGGTCTTCTCGCTGCTGCTGGCGGCGCTGGTGGATTATGTGGTACGACTCCGCCGCCTCTATCAGACCCTGCTGCTACTGCCTTACGCCGTTGCGCCGGTGGTGGCTGCGGTGCTGTGGATGTTTCTGTTTAACCCTGGCCTGGGTCTGTTCAGCTACCTGCTGAACCACGTCGGCTACAACTGGAACTTCGCGCAGAACAGCGGTCAGGCGATGTTCCTGGTGGTGCTGGCCTCGATCTGGCAGCAGATGAGCTACAACTTCCTGTTTTTCTTTGCCGCACTGCAGTCTATCCCTAAATCGCTGGTGGAAGCCGCTGCCATCGACGGTGCCGGACCGGTGCGTCGCTTCTTCAACCTCTCACTGCCGCTGATCACGCCGGTCAGCTTCTTCCTGCTGGTGGTGAACCTGATCTACGCCTTCTTCGATACCTTCCCGGTGATCGATGCCGCAACCGGCGGCGGGCCGGTGCAGGCGACCACCACGCTGATCTACAAAATCTATCGCGAAGGCTTTACCGGTCTGGATCTCTCCTCTTCCGCGGCGCAGTCGGTGGTGCTGATGTTGCTGGTGATCGGGCTGACGGTGCTTCAGTTCCGCTTTGTTGAACGTAAGGTGCAATACCAATGATTGAGAATCGACGCGGGCTGGATATCTTCAGCCACATCGTGCTGGTGCTGGGCGTGCTCACTATCCTCTTTCCGCTCTATGTCGCCTTTGTGGCGGCAACGCTGGATAACGAGGCGGTCTATCAGGTGCCGATGACCCTGGTGCCCGGCACGCACCTGTGGGAGAACATCTCGCGCATCTGGACGCAGGGCGTCAACGGCAGCGGACCAGCGTTTGGCCTGATGCTGCTCAACAGCATGATCATGGCGCTGGGTATCACCTTCGGCAAAATTACCGTCTCAATGCTGTCGGCGTTTGCGCTGGTCTGGTTTCGCTTTCCGCTGCGCACGCTCTTTTTCTGGCTGATCTTCATCACCCTGATGTTGCCGGTTGAAGTGCGTATCTTCCCCACGGTGCAGGTGATAGCCGACCTTAATATGCTCGACAGCTACAGCGGATTAACTCTGCCGCTGATGGCGTCGGCCACCGCGACTTTCCTGTTCCGTCAGTTTTTTATGTCGCTGCCGGATGAGCTGGTAGAAGCGGCGCGTATCGACGGTGCCAGCGCAATGCGCTTCTTTATCGACATTGTTCTGCCGCTGTCGAAAACCAATCTGGCGGCGCTGTTTGTCATCACCTTTATCTACGGCTGGAACCAGTATCTCTGGCCGCTGCTGATCATCAATGACGCCAGCCTCGGCACAGCGGTGGCGGGGATCAAAAGTATGATCTCCACCAGTGGATCGCCGACCCAGTGGAATGAAGTGATGGCGGCAATGTTATTAACCCTGATCCCGCCGTTGGTGGTGGTGTTAGTCATGCAGCGTGCCTTTGTGCGCGGTCTGGTTGAGAGTGAGAAATAAGATGGCAGGCGTAACCCTTCAGGCAGTAACCAAGTCCTACGATGGCAAAAATCAGATCATTCAGCCGCTGAACGTCACCATCAATGACGGCGAGTTTATGGTGATGGTGGGGCCATCCGGCTGCGGTAAATCGACGCTGCTGCGCATGGTAGCCGGACTGGAGCGCGTCAGCTCCGGTGATATCTACATCGACAACCGGCGCGTCACTCAGGAAGAGCCAAAAGATCGCGGCATTGCGATGGTGTTCCAGAATTACGCGCTTTATCCCCACATGTCGGTGGAGGAGAACATGGCCTATGGCCTGAAAATCCGCGGCATGGGCAAAGAGCAGATTCGCCAGCGGGTGCTGGACGCAGCGCGCAGCCTGGAACTGGATCACCTGCTGATGCGTCGGCCTCGCGAACTCTCGGGCGGTCAGCGCCAGCGCGTGGCGATGGGTCGCGCCATCGTACGTGAACCGGCGGTGTTTCTGTTCGATGAGCCGCTGTCGAATCTTGATGCCCGCCTGCGGGTGCAGATGCGGCTGGAGCTGCAGCAGCTGCACCGCCGCTTACAGACCACCAGTCTCTATGTGACGCACGATCAGGTCGAGGCGATGACGCTGGCACAGCGGGTGATGGTGATGAACAAAGGCGTGGTCGAGCAGCTTGGCACGCCGGTCGACGTATATGAACGTCCTGCCAGCCAGTTTGTGGCCTCGTTTATCGGTGCGCCCGCCATGAACCTGCTGAAAGGACAGTTCAGCAGTGACGGCTCGCGCTTCCAGCTTGATGCCTCACACGCGCTGCCACTCAGCGACACAAAAGCGAAATGGGCTAACCGCCCGGTGGTGCTGGGCATCCGGCCAGAGCATATTCAACTCAGTAGCCGCGAGCAGGGCGGCGTGCCTTTGCGGGTCGATACACTGGAGATGCTGGGTGCCGATAATCTGGCACATGGTCGCATCGGGGAGACGCCACTGGTGGTACGCTTAGCCCACAGCGAACGGCCGCAGCCAGGCAGTACGCTGTGGCTGCATCTTCCGTCAGATGCGTTACACTTCTTCGATTCAACCCATGGAAAGCGTCTGGAATGAGCACACAACACTGGCCTTATCCCCGCATCGTCGCTCATCGCGGCGGCGGTAAACTGGCACCGGAAAATACCCTGGCAGCCATCGACACGGGTGCGAAATATGGCCATCAAATGATTGAGTTTGATGCCAAATTATCAATGGATGCCCAAATCTTCCTGCTGCATGACGACACACTGGATCGCACCAGCAACGGCTGGGGCGTGGCAGGCCAGTTGCCCTGGGAGAAGCTGTCGCAGCTCGATGCAGGCAGCTGGTTTGACAAGGCGTTTACCGGCGAGAAGCTGGCGCGGCTGGATGAGGTGGCAGCACGCTGCCGTCAGCATCAGATGATGGCAAACATCGAAATCAAACCGACCACCGGCAGTGATGCCGAAACCGGACGTGCGGTGGCGCAGGCAGCCGCAATCCTGTGGCAGGGACAGACCGCGCCGTTGCTCTCTTCATTCTCGTTTGAGGCGCTGGAGGCAGCAATGCAGGCCGAACCACAACTGCCGCGTGGTCTGTTGTCGCACAGCTGGGATCCCGAGTGGCAGGCAAAAACAACAGCGCTGGCCTGCGTCTCGATCCATCTGAATCACAAGGTGCTGACCGCTGAGCGGGTCGCCGAACTGAAAGCGGCCGGACTGAAAATTCTGGTTTATACCGTGAACAACCCGGATCGGGCGCGGGAATTGCTGAAATGGGGCGTCGATGCCATCTGTACTGACAGCATCGACATCATTGGCCCCGATTTTCATTAGTTCTGGTTTTGATTCTGCTGGCCCGGCTGCGAGGTAATAACCCGCTGCTGGGCGCTATTTCGCTGTTCCTGCATTTTGCGCTGCATATCCTGCGTCTGACGCTGCTGATCCTGGCGCAGCTTCAGCTGCTGCTGCTGCTGATCGGTCTGCATCTGCGACTGCATCCGCTGCTGGCTCGGGTTATAGCCCGGTTTATTGGGATCATTGGTGCTGTTGAGCGTGTTCGCCTGGCTGGCGAATGGCAGCAGGGCCGCTAAAACAATTATCCACTTTTTCATCACTCCTCCTTCCGTAAACGCGACAGGGTTTTGGGTGCACAATCGCGCACCCCGATATCAGGGTCGCATCCATAAGTTTACCCGATATCACAGACCTTACTTTCAGATGTATTCCTGATTTGACTTAACCCCGGTTATTTTGCTGTATTTGTAGAGACTTGCAGAAATGATAAAAAAATGTAAATAACTATACGGGATGGTGGCAGGATGAAAATGCAGCAAACAGTGCGTCAGCTTAGCTGGTCGCTGGTGATGAGTTTCACCGTGGTGGCAGGGGCGAACGCCGCACCCACTCAGGCACCGCCGGTCTCTTACGGCGTGGACAGTGACACCTTTCATCCGGTAAAAGCGCAGCACGGCATGGTGGCGTCGGTGGATGCGATGGCAACCCAGGTCGGCGTGGAGATCCTGCGTCAGGGCGGGAATGCAGTGGATGCCGCGGTCGCTGTGGGCTTTGCGCTGGCCGTGACCCATCCGCAGGCAGGCAATCTGGGCGGCGGCGGGTTTATGCTGCTGCGCACCGCATCGGGACGCGCGACGGCTATTGATTTCCGTGAAATGGCACCGGGCCACGCATCGCGCGATATGTTCCTGGATAAGCAGGGTAATGCCGACAGTAAGCTGTCGCTGACATCACATCTTGCCTCAGGTACGCCGGGCACTGTGGCCGGACTGGCGCTGGCTGCGCAGAAATATGGCACCCTGCCGCTGAGCACTCTGCTGGCACCGGCGATCAAACTGGCGCGTGACGGTATTCCGGTCAATGACGCACTGGCGGATGACCTGAAAACCTACGGCAAAGAGGTCCTGATTACCCATCCCAACAGCAAAGCGATCTTCTATAAACCGGACGGCACGCCGTGGCAGAAGGGTGACCGGCTGGTGCAGAAGAACCTGGCGCACAGCCTGCAATTGATTGCCCGTCAGGGACCGGATGCCTTTTACAAAGGTGAGATTGCAGATGAGATTGCCGGAGAGATGGCGCAACACGGCGGCCTGATCAACAAAGCTGATCTGGCAGCCTATCGCGCGGTCGAGCGTAAGCCCGTCAGCGGGACATACCGTGGCTATGAAGTCTTCTCAATGCCGCCTCCCTCATCCGGTGGTATCCATATCGTGCAGATTCTGAATATCCTGGAGAACTTCGATCTGGCGAAGATGGGCTTTGGCAGTGCAGACGCCATGCAGGTGATGGCTGAAGCGGAAAAATATGCCTACGCGGACCGCTCGGAATATCTCGGCGATCCCGATTTCGTGAAGGTACCGTGGCAGGCGCTGACCAGTAAAGCCTATGCTAAAAGCCTGGCACAGCAGATCGATGTGGCGAAAGCGCGGCCTTCCAGTGAGATCAAACCCGGCAAGCTCGAACCTTATGAAAGCAATCAGACGACCCATTTCTCGGTGGTCGACAAGCAGGGAAATGCGGTTGCGGTGACTTACACGCTGAACACCTATTTCGGCAGCGGAATTGTGGCGGGCAAAAGCGGCATCCTGATGAATAACGAGATGGATGACTTCTCTGCCAAGCCAGGCACGCCCAATGTCTACGGACTGGTGGGCGGTGAGGCGAATGCGGTGCAACCGGCGAAGCGTCCGTTGTCATCGATGTCACCGACCATCGTCGCCAAAGGCGGCAAAACCTGGCTGGTCACCGGCAGTCCTGGCGGCAGCCGCATTATCACTACGGTGTTGCAGATGGTGGTAAATAGTATCGATTTCGGGATGAATGTGGCGGAAGCCACTAATGCGCCGCGCTTCCATCATCAGTGGCTGCCGGACCAGCTGCGAGTGGAGAAGGGCTTCAGTCCCGATACGCTGCGTCTGCTGGAAGCCAAAGGTCAGCATGTGAAGGTGCTGCCGTCGATGGGCAGTACACAGAGCATCATGATCGGGCCGGATGGCATGCTGTATGGCGCGTCTGATCCGCGTAGCATTGATGATTTGAGTGCGGGTTATTAATTTCCAGGACTGCTGACAAACCTAAACCCAGGTGAATCTGACAGCAATAAATAAGCTCAATGTGCAGGGAACTGGGTCAGAAGAGGAAAGCGTCCCGCGGCAGGACGGCGCGGGCCGAGCGTGTCATGGATGACAGCTTTTGCGTCTTTCCGATCTGACCCTGTTTCCTGCGCAGGCGCTAACTGACAGCGAATCCTGGCAGGTTTATCAGCATAAAGGGCACCTTCGGTGCCCTTTATGCTTCCAATCGTCAGGCTTTAACCCGCGCCATATAATGCGCGTCGATCAGTTCACCGTGTCGCATAGCGAAGCCTTTAGCCGTTCCCTCAATCTCAAAACCGAAACGCTGATAAAGGGCGATGGCCGGGCCATTATCGACAAACACCGTCAGCTCCATCCGGCTCACCTGCAGCCAGTTGTCGCACAACGAGACCATCTCACGCATCAGCGCCGTGCCGACGCCGCGCTGCCGGTAGCGATCATCCACGCCCATCCCTAAAGAGGCGACGTGACGGCGTCTTGCTCGCTCTTCTGTGTGCAGCGCACACTGACCAACAACCTCTTCGTCGATACAGGCGACCAGCAGATGCGCATTGGGCTGTGGCGTAGCGAGACGGGCATGCCACATTTGCAGGGATGCGTTAGGCAGATGCAATGTGCTGGCCTGAGTATCTGGCTGACCATAAATTCTGTGCAGTGCAGCGGCATCTTCTGGCGTAACGTGGCGGATAACGATGTCACTCATGTGCTCTCCTTTTGCCGATAAAAACCCTTTAAACATCAAGGTATTCACCACAATAATCAAGCGAAAAAAACGTGAAAACAGCTTTACAGATACGAATGATAATGATTATTATTGTCATGCGTTCCCGGGCAGTCATCGACAGTCTGAGAAAGCACGACATTGCTCACATTGCTTCCAGTATTATTTAGCCAGCTTATCCGCTGGCTTTTTTTTGCCTGCCACTCACTGACTGGAAAAGAGAGGCGGTAACTCACTCATCATTTGGTTTTAAGCCGGTAATATGAGCCTGACCGACAGCGGAACAGGTTTCCCTTTTCGCCCCTTTTCAGACATAGCCATAATTCAATAAAAATAAAGCCTGAAGGTTATATTTCATCGCTTACGTTGTTAATAAATAACTTACTTTGATGCAGGTGCTGTTATTTTAAAATTATCTTCTTTATTTGCCGGCGGGTTTACTCAATAATTTATTCTGTATATCCCGCAATGAGATATTGCTATGCGTTTTAATACTCTTTCCGATGGCGCAATAATTGCTGAATTGTGCTGCAGAATTAAAGAAACCCGTATGCAGCTTGGGATCTCTCAGATTGAACTGGCTGAACGTGCACGCGTTGGTACGGCCACCATTAAACGGGCAGAGTTAGGTGAGTCCGTTACGCTGAGCACCTTAATAGGAATATTGCGGGGTCTTGGACGGTTGCATCAGCTGGAGTCCATTTTGTCCGATTCTCATATGCGAACCTTTAATGCGCAGTTTACCGACTCGCCACCTGCACGTATTCGCATCCGAAAAAAACAGCGCAGCCAGTCACCGGCGGCGAATAACACTGAAGCTGTTGCTGAGCAGTCTGTCAGCGCAACGATAAATGAGTGGTACACCTCCTCTGAAATGCGGAGTATGGTCTGGTCCAGTCTGCCCCGCGAAAACGAATCAAAATAATCCTGCTCAAAGCCCATCTTCAGCAAAACCGGAGCAATGAAGAAACCGCCAGCCTCACAGCCAGCGGTTTTCAGATCGTTACGATTCACATATCGCCACTTTGATCGCCAGACCGCCGCGGGCGGTTTCACGGTATTTGGCGTTCATGTCTTTGCCGGTTTCAAACATGGTTTCGATAATCTTATCCAGTGACACTTTGGGATCGCTGGTGCGGTACATCGCCATACTGGTTGAGTTAATGGCTTTGACGGCAGCAATCGCATTCCGCTCAATACAGGGCACCTGGACCTGACCCGCTACGGGATCGCAGGTCAGACCAAGATTATGCTCCATGCCAATTTCAGCGGCGATGCAGACTTTCTCCGCATCGGCCCCCAGCAGTTCAGCCAGTCCCGCCGCCGCCATGGAACAGGCCACGCCGACCTCTCCCTGACAGCCGACTTCAGCGCCAGAAATCGACGCATTCATCTTATAAAGAATGCCGATTGCGCCTGCTGTGAGGAAATAGCGCATATAGAGTTCAGGCGTTACCGGCTTGATGAAGCGATCATAATAAGCCAGTACCGCCGGAATAATCCCGCATGCGCCATTGGTGGGTGCGGTGACCACACGTCCTCCAGCGGCATTCTCTTCACTCACTGCCATCGCGAACATATTCACCCAATCCATGGCACTCAGGGGATTAATGGACTGGCTCAGTGGCGCCAGGATGCGATGCAGGGAAGAAGCCCGCCGTGGCACCTTCAGCGGACCGGGTAAGACGCCCTCAGTGCTGATGCCACGTGTTATCGCATTGCGCATGGTTTGCCACAGTTGTGCCATGTTCTCTTCGACCTCACGGCGACCATGACGCGCTATCTCGTTCTTCATCATGACGGCCGAAACCGAAAGGTTATTGCTATGGCAATGTGCCAGCAGGTTACGGGCGGAATAGAAGGGGAAGGGAATATCGATTTCGCTATCCAGGCTTTTACCAAAATCGTCTTCGGTGACAATAAAGCCGCCTCCGACAGAATAATAGGTCTGGGTGTAAACGCTTTTTCCATCACAAAAGGCGGTTATGCTCATGCCATTTTCATGTAACGGCAGAAACTCGCTGTGAAAGCGTATGCACTCTGCCACCGGGAAGGCAATCTCCCGGTGCCCTTCTTCGATACGTAACTGTTGCTGCGTATTCACGTCGCGAATGATGGCGGGGATCTGATCGATATTTACCGTGTCAGGCAGATAACCACTCAGGCCGAGAATAATCGCAATATCTGTATGGTGGCCTTTTCCCGTCAGGGAAAGAGAGCCATAAATATCCACGACCAGCCGGCTCACACTATCCAGCAGGCCTTTTTCCTTTAGCGTATCAACAAAATGTTTACCCGCTTTCATGGGGCCCACCGTATGCGAACTGGATGGCCCGATGCTGATTTTAAAAATATCGAAAACGCTAATCATGATTCACCCATGCGGATTGCAATATGAAAGAGGCGCTGACCAGTATGGCAAGCGACGGCATCAGTTAAGTAAAGAAAAGGCGATGGCGGAGATAGCAATCAGGCCAATGATGACGACGAAAAGATTGCTCAAATGACCGCTATATTTACGCATCGCCGGGACTTTATTAATGGCGTACATCGGCATCAGGAACAGGATCATGGCGATAACCGGTCCGCCCAGGGTTTCAATCATGCCCAGAATGCTGGGGTTTAGGGTGGCGACAATCCAGGTGGTGATCAGCATAAAAAGGGCGGTGATGCGGTTCAGTTTATTGATTTCTATCGACTTGCCTTTGCTGCGAAGCGATTTGATCACCATGCCATTGAAACCTTCACGCGCCCCCAGATAGTGGCCGAGAAAAGATTTGGTGATCGCGATAATTGCGATGATGGGGGCCATCCAGGCAATTAACGGCGCGTTAAAATGGTTAGCGAGGTAGGAAAGGATAGAAATATTCTGCGCCTTTGCCTCCGCCAGGTGTTCCGGAGAGAGACTCAGCACACAACTGAAAACGAAAAACATGACGGTGAGCACCATCATGATATGAGCACAGGCCAGAATGCGTGAACATTTTGACGCCGCCTGATCGCCGTACTCCTGACGCTTGGCTACTGCAAATGATGAAATAATGGGAGAATGATTAAAGGAGAAGACCATGACGGGAATAGCCAGCCATAGTGTGAGCCATAATCCGCTTCCGGTCGTTTCAGAACCCCTCATTGAGAGCGTATCCAGAATAGCGCCGTTCCATTGTGGAATCAGATACAGCGCGAGCAGCATCAGTGCGGCCACGAACGGAAACACCAGAATACTCATCGCCTTCACGATAGCTTTTTCGCCGAAGCGTACGATAGCCATCATGCCGACAATAAGAATGAAAGCCAGTACCGCACGCGGCGGCGATATCAGATGAAGCTGGTGGGTGAGAAAACTGTCGACGGTGTTGGTAATCGCGACGCTATACACCAGCAGGATAGGGTATATAGCAAAAAAGTAGAGCAGAGTGATGAGTTTTCCCGCGCCGATACCAAAATGTTCTTCCACCACTTCAGTAATATCTCCCCCCGGATTTTTGCCGGAAAGAACAAAACGGGTGAGCCCGCGATGGGCAAAGAATGTCATCGGAAAAGCCAGCACAGCCATAATGATTAACGGCAGCAAACCGCCAGTGCCTGCATTTATCGGCAAAAACAAAACGCCAGCACCAATTGCAGTTCCATATAATCCCAGCATCCAGACGGTATCACTTCTTCTCCAGCGTGGCGTTTCATCTGATATCAGCGTATTTTGAACGGCATCCATAATCGGGCTCCTGATAATAATTTAAAATAAAATGAATCGGAGGGTGTTTAAAACGAAAGGTTTTTATTTATCGGCTATTTTAGTAGGATTTATGAAAGCGGGTTATTTACGGCGATCACATTCTTTAATTTACAGGTGAAGTTTTAAGGCATCAAAAGTAATACCTTATTGACTCTATTTTTTAAGGTATCATTTTTAATGCGTTAATCACGTTGTGTGTGTCAAATCCAGAGGCTAAATTAGCCTGGGATGATGACACGGAAAATAAAGTAACCGCGGATTATCCGGCTTTCATTATTTTACGGGTTTATCAGATTAACCTTTATTTCAGGCTTTCCCTTAATATCTTTCATTCCTGCATCACCTCCTTTTCCTTCGATCTGTTTCAGTGAGAAGCCCGATTTTGTTCAACGAATTTGAACAGAGAAGTGAAGTTTTTCAGCTATCAATCATACCGCCTCGGGAACACACTATAAAAAACATTGAGGAGAATTAAACATGATCTATGTACGCAAAGCTGAAGAACGCGGTCACGCAAACCATGGCTGGCTGGATAGCTGGCATACCTTCTCTTTCGCCAGCTATCACGATGCGAACTTCATGGGTTTCTCCGCGCTGCGTGTCATCAATGAAGATGTGATCGATGGTGGTCAGGGGTTTGGCACCCATCCTCATAAAGATATGGAAATCCTGACCTACGTGCTTTCCGGTACCGTTGAGCATCAGGACAGCATGGGTAACAAAGAGCAGATCCCGGCAGGGGAGTTCCAGATCATGAGCGCCGGCACGGGTGTACGTCACTCTGAGTACAACGCCAGTGAAAGCGAGCCATTGCACCTTTATCAGATCTGGATCATTCCTGAGCGTACCGGCATTGAGCCACGCTACGATCAGCGCCGCTTCCCGGATGTTACAGGGCGTCAGCTGGTGTTAAGCCCGGATGCCCGTGAAGGGTCGCTGAAAGTTTATCAGGACATGACCTTATCGCGCTGGGTACTGGCTGCTGGTGAGCAGGACAATGTCGCCGTTGAGGCAGGACGTCGTATCTGGATTCAGGTGGTCAAAGGCAATGTGACTGTTAACGGTAACGCGGTGACAACCAGTGACGCCCTGGCGATCTGGGACGAAAGCGCGCTGACGATTGAAGCCAGCACGGCTGCAGAAGTCCTGCTGTTTGATCTGCCACCGGTCTAAGCAGATTACGGGCGCGCATCATCGCGCCCGGTTGGCAATTTTGTGACAGAAAAGTGATAGACTCATCGTACTTTAGCTTTCAGGGCGATCCCAGGCGCTACGATGAAGAAGAAAAGACCGGTATTACAGGATGTTGCCGATCGCGTCGGCATTACTAAAATGACCGTCAGCCGTTACCTGCGTAATCCTGAGCAGGTCTCTGTTGCCCTGCGGGACAAGATTGCAGTGGCACTGGATGAGCTGGGTTATATCCCCAATCGCGCCCCCGATATGCTTTCTAACGCCACCAGTCGCGCCATTGGCGTGCTGCTGCCGTCACTCACCAACCAGGTTTTCGCCGACGTATTGCGCGGCATTGAAGCCGTCACCGACGAAGCGAACTATCAGACGCTGGTCGCCCACTTTGGTTACAACCCGCAAAAAGAGGAGCGGCAACTGCGCTCGCTGCTGGGCTGGAACATCGATGGCGTGATTCTCACCGAACGTACCCATACGCCAGGCACGCTGCGCATGCTGGAAGTGGCCGGTATTCCGGTGATAGAGATGATGGACAGCGTCACACCCTGCCTGGATATGGCCGTCGGCTTTGATAACGTTGAAGCAGCCCGGCAGATGACGCGGACTATCCTGAGTAAAGGCCATCGTCACACTGTCTACCTCGGCGCACGCCTTGATGAACGTACGTTGCAGAAGCAACAGGGTTATGAAATCGCCATGCGCGAAGCGGGGCTGACGCCGCGCAGCGTGATGATGGAAGAGGCTTCTTCATTCAGCGCCGGTGGCGATCTGCTGCGTGAGGCGCAGCGTCTTTATCCTGAAACGGATAGCCTGTTCTGTACCAATGACGATCTGGCGGTCGGGGCGATGTTTGAGTGCCAGCGGCAGGGATTACAGGTGCCCTCGCAGATGGCCATTGCCGGTTTCCACGGCCATGACATCAGCCAGGTGGTGACGCCACAACTGGCGACCGTGCTCACGCCACGTGACCGCATGGGGCGTGAAGCGGCGACGCGGCTACTGGCGCGCATTGCCGGTGAAAGCAGCGATAATCGGCTGCTGGATGTCGGTTTTGAAATCAGTGAAGGTGGCAGCATCTGATTGTGGCGTTTTTATGAGTCAGCTCACACTTTCATGCTTTTCCTGGTAAAAAGGTTGCCAGGCTGTTAACCGGCCAGGAGAATGAGAAACGACATTGTTATCGGTAACATTGGCAAATTCTCACCTGCCGGAGCAGAAAAATGACAACGCAATCCCCGTCACATCACGTCTTCATCCTGATGGGCGTTTCAGGCAGCGGAAAGTCTGCCGTCGCCAACCAGGTTTCTCACCAGCTCAACACGGCCTTTCTTGACGGTGATTTTCTCCATCCGCGCGCCAACATCCTGAAAATGGCCGATGGTCATCCACTGGATGACGGCGATCGTCAGCCGTGGTTACAGGCGCTGAACGATGCCGCGTTTGCCATGCAGCGCACCCAGGCGATCTCTATCATTGTCTGTTCAGCCCTGAAGAAAAGTTATCGCGACATTCTGCGTCAGGGAAATGACAACCTGCGTTTTGTTTACCTGAAAGGCGATTTCGACACTATCGAAGCCCGTCTGAAAGCGCGTAAAGGCCACTTCTTCAAGCCGCAGATGCTGGTAACTCAGTTTGCCACGCTGGAAGAGCCAGGCAGCGATGAGTCGGATGTACTGGTGGTGGATATCGCGCATTCACTGGACGATGTGGTGGCAGCTACGGTTGCCACTATCCAGGACGCTATCAGCCAGGGTTAGAGATGAATACCGCAACACTCGTTTTGACCGCAGCAGGCTCTGTCCTGCTGCTGCTTTTTCTGGTGATGAAGGCGCGCATGCACGCTTTTGTCGCGCTGATGTTAGTCTCCATTGGTGCCGGACTTTTCTCCGGTATGCCACTCAACAAAATCGCGGAAACCATGCAAAAGGGGATGGGCGGCACGCTCGGTTTCCTTGCCATTGTGGTTGCGCTGGGCGCGATGTTCGGCAAAATCCTGCATGAAACCGGCGCCGTCGATCAGATTGCTATCAGGATGCTGAAAACCTTTGGTCAGAGTCGTGCCCATTATGCGATGGGCATTGCCGGTCTGATCTGCGCGCTGCCGCTCTTCTTTGAAGTTGCCGTGGTGCTGCTGATCAGCATTGCGTTTGCGGTGGCGCGGCGTACCGGCGGCAATCTGGTGAAACTGGTGATCCCGCTGTTTGCGGGCGTTGCGGCATCGGCGGCCTTCCTGCTGCCCGGACCGGCCCCGATGCTGCTGGCCTCGCAGATGCACGCGGACTTTGGCTGGATGATCCTGCTGGGTCTGTGTGCGGCGATTCCCGGCATGCTGATTGCCGGGCCACTGTTTGGCAACTTTATCGGCAACCACGTCACGTTCAGCGCGCCGCCGGAAGATCATCAGCCGGATGTTGATGAGAGCAAGCTGCCGTCATTTGGTTTCAGCCTCTCACTGATCCTCTTCCCGCTGGTGCTGGTTGGCCTGAAAACCATCGGCGCACGCTTCACAACCGAAGGCACCACGCTGTATGAATGGCTGGAATTTATCGGCCATCCTTTCACTGCGATCCTGCTGGCGCTGCTGGTGGCGATTTATGGCCTGGCTTACCGTCAGGGTATGGATAAAGAGCGGGTGATGCAGGTGTGTGGCAGCGCGCTGCAACCGGCCGGGATTATCCTGCTGGTGATTGGCGCGGGCGGTGTGTTTAAGCAGGTACTGGTGGATTCTGGCGTCGGTCCGGTGCTGGGCAATGCGCTGACCGGCGCAGGACTGCCGATTGCGCTGGCCTGCTTTATCCTGTCGGGCGCGGTGCGGGTTATTCAGGGGTCGGCGACGGTCGCCTGTCTGACCACCGTCGGGCTAATCATGCCGGTGATTGAACCGCTGCACTACAGCGGTGCTCAGCTGGCAGCGCTGTCGATCTGCATCGGCGGTGGCTCAATCATTATCAGCCATGTGAACGATGCCGGCTTCTGGCTGTTTGGCCGCTTCACCGGGGCCAGCGAAGCGGAAACGCTGAAGACCTGGACGCTGATGGAGACCATTCTTGGCACTGTTGGCGCGGTTGTCGGGATGATTGCTTTCGAACTGCTTTCCTGACCAACCTGACGGGCTAACTGCCCGTCAGTTTTTTTCCCGCGAGCGCGGGAAGAGTAAAAAAGGGAACAGCAGATAAGGCGCCACTACCAAAAGGACAATGACGCCGGATGAATAGCCAGCGTCATTTATTCTTCTCACCCCGCAGGAAAAAACAGGCAAAATAAACAGCAGCAGCGCGATTAAGCCAATTTCATGCAATGGCCCGGTAAACCATTGCAGATAACTGCAGAACCAGGCCAGCTGGAACAGCAGGAAAATAAAATAGCTCGTCCTGCCTTCACGCCCTTGATAATTAAAGGTGCGCAAAAAACAGCTTTTGATGATCTGCAGCAGACTGTTCATGCCCATTTTCTTCTTATTCAGAGCAAAAAGAACCAGCGTGATGGCGGCGGCAGATAAGTAAACCCAGGCAAAATCAGTAACGTCAACCTGCATCAGCTGCGCGTCATTCAGCGCCGCTTTCTGGCCCGGGAAGGATAGTACGGTCAGGCCCAACCTCATTGCATTTCCCCCGCGTTTTCAGACGCTGCATCTAATTTTCGATACTGCCTGCCATGGATATCTCTTTTTGCGGCATTATATAAATATTATTATTCATTTCAATGCCGTAACGTTGTGATAAGCCGGCTGAATGAAGGCGGCAGCCTGCTCGCCTGCCAGGATAAAAGGACACAGGTGCGCTTACAACTTCAGATAAGCCCGAATGCCATCCAGGAACATCTGGGTGGCCAGCATAATCAGTATCAATCCCATCAGCCGCTCCAGCGCATTCACGCCTTTATCACCCAGCAGACGCAGGAACAGACCTGACATCAGCAGAATGCCGACCGTCACGCCCCAGGCGATCAACAGCGCGCCCACCAGATGCGTCATCTGATGCGGATACTGATGCGACAACAGCATCAGCGTTGCCAGCAGCGATGGCCCGGCGACCAGCGGAATCGCCAGCGGAACCAGGAATGGCTCTTCACCCGCCGGTAAGCCCGAACTGCTGCTTTCCGCCGACGGAAAAATCATCTTGATAGCGATCAGAAACAGAATGATCCCGCCAGAAATCGATACCGTTTCGGTGCGCAGATTTAAAAATGCCAGAATGCGTTCGCCGGTAAACAGGAACAGCAGCATGATGATCAGGGCAATCAGCATTTCACGGATTAGCACAACCCGCCGCCTTTTCGGCTCCAGATGCTTTAAAACCGACATAAAAATCGGCAGATTGCCCAGCGGATCCATAATTAACAACAATAATATTGTCGCCGAAATCATTTCAGTCATCGGTTTTACGCCATGTTGTTCGCGAAAAAGCAGAGTTATTAGTTACGCTGCTGAAAAAGTTAGCGTAATCGAATTAATTCACTTGCTACCCGGCCTGCATTTTGTAGAGTGAGGGGACACAGGTAAATCTTATTATTACGCAGAGCGGCGTGAAAATAGCACGCCGCTCTCTCCTCTGAAATGAAAAGCAGGTGTAACTGCCTTAGACGGACACGACATGAAGAATGTAGGTTTTGTTGGTTGGCGCGGCATGGTCGGCTCAGTGCTGATGTCCCGCATGAGTGAAGAGCGTGATTTTGATGCAATCAATCCGGTCTTCTTCTCGACGTCGCAGCATGGTCAGGCGGCACCCGCGTTTGCGGGCAAACAGCAGGGCACACTGCAGGATGCGTTTGATATTGAGGCGCTGCGCGCGCTGGATATCATTATTACCTGCCAGGGTGGCGACTACACCAGTGACGTCTATCCTAAGCTGCGCGCCAGCGGCTGGCAGGGATACTGGATTGATGCGGCCTCCACGCTGCGCATGAAAGAGGATGCCATCATCATCCTCGATCCGGTTAACCACGCGGTTATTCGTGACGGCATCGACCGTGGCATCAAAACCTTTGTTGGCGGTAACTGTACCGTCAGCCTGATGCTGATGTCACTGGGCGGTTTGTTTGCTCAGGATCTGGTTGAGTGGGCCTCAGTTGCCACCTATCAGGCAGCCTCGGGTGGCGGTGCGCGCCACATGCGCGAATTGCTGACCCAGATGGGCATGCTGCACGATCACGTTGCGCCTGCATTGCAGAACCCGGCTTCCGCCATTCTCGACATTGAGCGTAGCGTGACCGACTTCACCCGTTCAGGCACGTTACCGACCGACAACTTCGGCGTACCACTGGCGGGCAGCCTGATTCCGTGGATTGATAAGCAGCTGGACAACGGCCAGAGCCGCGAAGAGTGGAAAGGCCAGGCAGAGACCAACAAAATCCTTGCCACCTCTAAAGTCATCCCGGTTGATGGCTTGTGCGTACGTGTCGGTGCGCTGCGCTGTCACAGCCAGGCCTTTACGCTGAAACTGAAACGCGATCTGCCGCTGGCGGAAATCGAACAGCTGCTGGCCTCTCACAATGAGTGGGTCAAGGTGGTGCCAAATGACCGTGAGCTGACGATGCGTGAACTGACGCCTGCCGCTGTCACCGGCACGCTCACCACACCTGTTGGCCGGTTACGTAAACTCAATATGGGGCCGGAATATCTCTCGGCCTTCACGGTGGGCGACCAGTTGTTATGGGGCGCAGCCGAACCGCTACGTCGCATGCTGCGGTTGTTAATCAGCTAAACAGACATATCACCAAAGGCCGGATTTACCCGGCCTTTTTTGTTTGTGTCGTATGCAAAACAACCTACCGTTTCGCTTACTCAGTGATCAGCTTCCCTTTTTTGCCAGCCGTTAAAGAATATTTTGCTTAAGTCCATGGCAACTGCCGTGACCAAGCTATGATTTAACCATGATGTGCCACAGGTAACCCTTGTGCTTTCCGGATTAAATGGTTGTGGTACGCGACAAAAACACTTTTCCCATGGAATGGCCTGACTACTTTGTCGTTGTACGTATGGCTCAATGAAGAGCAGCGCAGGTGAAGCGCGACAGGCTATGTTGCGTTCATTTCGGCTGCCAATTATCACAGGAAGAAAGTCATGTCAGAGCTTCCCGATCGCGATGCGATCAATGCCCTGTTTGCGGGTAATTATGCCGACCCTTTTTCGTTACTAGGGATGCACCGAACTCAGCAAGGCCTTGAGGTCAGGGCATTGCTCCCCGAAGCGCTTGAAGTGTGGGTCATTGAAACCTCCACCGGGCGTAAACTGGCTCAGCTGGTGTGTGAAGATGCACGCGGCTTCTTCAGTGGCGTCATTCCACGCCGTAAAAATCCATTCCGTTATCAACTGGCGGTCAACTGGCATGGTCAGCAAAACCTCGTCGATGATGCCTATCGTTTCGGGCCACTGCTGCAGGAGATGGATCTGTGGCTGCTGGCGGAAGGGACGCATCTGCGCCCTTATGAGACGCTGGGCGCGCACGGCGACGTGATTGATGGCGTCTTCGGCACCCGCTTCTGCGTCTGGGCACCCAATGCCCGTCGCGTTTCCGTGGTTGGCGATTTCAACTTCTGGGATGGCCGCCGTCATCCGATGCGTCTGCGTCAGGAGTTAGGTATCTGGGAACTGTTTGTGCCAGGTGCGGTTAACGGCCAGCTCTACAAATATGAAATTATCGATGCCAATGGTGAGCTGCGCATCAAAGCGGACCCGTACGCCTTTGAGGCACAGATGCGTCCGCAGACGGCGTCGATGATTTGTGGTCTGCCGGAGCCGGTTGAGATGAAAGAGGAGCGCAAGGCCGCCAACGCTTTCGACGCGCCCATCTCAATCTATGAAGTCCACCTGGGTTCCTGGCGTCGTCACACCGACAACAACTTCTGGCTGAGCTACAAAGAGCTGGCTGAACAGCTGGTGCCTTACGTTAAAGAGATGGGCTTTACCCATATCGAACTGCTGCCCGTTAACGAACATCCGTTTGACGGCAGCTGGGGCTATCAGCCGCTGGGCATGTATGCGCCGACCCGCCGTTTTGGTACGCGTGACGAGTTTCGCGCCTTCATTGACGCTGCCCATGAAGCGGGCCTCAACGTGCTGCTCGACTGGGTGCCAGGCCACTTCCCCAGCGATGATTTCGGTCTGGCGAAGTACGACGGAACAGAGCTCTATGAGCACAGCGATCCGCGTGAAGGCTTCCACCAGGACTGGAACACCCTGATCTACAACTTTGGCCGCCGCGAAGTGAGCAACTACCTGTCGGGTAATGCGCTCTACTGGACGGAGCGCTTTGGCATCGATGGCCTGCGTGTAGATGCGGTCGCGTCGATGATTTACCGCGACTACAGCCGCAGTGAAGGGGAGTGGGTGCCAAATCAGTACGGTGGCCGTGAGAACCTGGAAGCGATTGAGTTCCTGCGCTACACCAACCGCACGCTCGGCACGGTAGCATCCGGGTCGGTGACAATGGCTGAAGAGTCTACAGACTATCCTGGCGTGACGCGTCCAACTGAAGGTGGCGGGCTGGGCTTCTGGTTCAAATGGAATCTGGGCTGGATGCACGACACCCTCGACTACATGAAAGTCGATCCCATTTACCGCAAGCATCATCACAATTTGATGAGCTTCGGCATGATGTACAACTACACTGAAAACTTTGTGCTGCCGCTATCGCATGATGAAGTTGTGCACGGTAAACGCTCGATTCTGGATCGTATGCCGGGCGATGCCTGGCAGAAGTTCGCCAACCTGCGTGCTTACTACGGCTGGATGTGGGCCTTCCCGGGCAAAAAACTGCTGTTCATGGGCAATGAATTTGCCCAGGGCCGTGAGTGGAACCATGACGTCAGTCTCGACTGGCATTTGCTGGAAGGGGAGGATAACTGGCACAACGGCGTTCAGCGTCTGGTGCGTGATCTCAACCATACCTATCAATACTACACGCCGCTGCATCAGCTCGACTTCGATCCGGCAGGCTTTGAGTGGTTAGTGGTAGACGACGCAGAGCATTCCGTCTTCGCCTTTGTGCGCCGCGATCGTGAAGGCAACGAAGTGATCGTGGTCAGTAACTTTACGCCGGTGCCGCGCCCGGGTTATCGCTTTGGCGTCAACCAGCCGGGCTACTGGCGCGAGGTGCTGAATACCGACCAGCATGATTATCACGGCAGTGACGTGCGAAATCAGCGGGTACATACCGATGAGCAGGAGAGCCACGGACGACCGCAGTCGCTGAGTCTCAATCTGCCACCGCTGGCAACAGTATGGCTGGTGCGGGAGGCTGAATGACCATCACTGCCGGCGATCCCGAACCGCTGGGTGCCAGTTACGATGGCAAAGGCGTTAACTTCACCCTGTTCTCACAGCATGCAGAGCGCGTAGAGCTCTGCCTGTTTGATGAACAGGGCGCAGAACAGCGTCTTGACCTGCCTGGCCGCAGTGGGGATATCTGGCACGGTTATGTTCCGGCGTTAAAACCGGGACAGCGCTACGGTTACCGGGTGCATGGCCCCTGGGCGCCGCAGCAGGGGCATCGTTTTAATCCGGCGAAGGTGCTGGTTGACCCCTGCGCCCGCGCCGTAGAAGGCGATGTGCCTGATGATCTGCTGTTTCATGGCGGTGAAGCGCAGCCCGATCCGCATGACAACGCAGCGATTGCGCCGAAGTCCCGGGTCGTCGCGGAGGATTTTGACTGGCAGGGTGATGTCGCACCACGTATCCCGTGGGGTAACACAGTGATTTATGAAGCCCACGTGCGCGGCCTGACGCAGCAGCATCCGGAAATTCCGGAAACGTTACGCGGGACTTACGCGGCGCTGGGTCATCCTGTTATGGTGAATTACCTGCGCGATCTGGGGATTACCACCCTTGAGCTGCTGCCGGTTGCCCACTTTGCCAGTGAACCGCGACTGCTGCAGCTTGGCCTGAGTAACTACTGGGGCTACAACCCCTTTGCACTTTGGGCGGTGGATCCCCGCTACGCCTCCGGTCAGCCGGGCGTAACACCGCTTCAGGAGTTCCAGCAGGCGGTTAAAAACCTGCATGCTGCGGGTATCGAAGTGGTGCTGGATGTGGTGTTTAACCACACAGCCGAACTGGATGTGATTGGCCCGACGATTTCAATGCGCGGCATCGATAACGCCAGCTACTACTGGCTGGATGAGCAGGGTGAGTACCAGAACTGGACCGGCTGCGGCAACACACTGAATATCCACCATCCGCAGGTGATGACGTGGGCCCTGGAGGCGCTGCGCTACTGGGTGCGGGTCTGCCACGTCGACGGCTTCCGCTTTGACCTTGCGCCGGTGCTGGGCCGCACGCCCGATTACCAGCGTGATGCGCCCTTTTTTGACGCGATACGCGCCTGTCCGCTGCTCTCTCAGGTCAAGCTGATTGCGGAACCCTGGGATATCGGCCCTGACGGCTATCAGGTTGGCCGCTTTCCGCCACCGTTTGCCGAATGGAACGATAAGTTTCGCGACACCGCGCGTCAATACTGGCTCCATGGCGGCTTAAGCAATGGCGAGTTCGTTCGCCGCTTTGCCGCCTCCAGCGATCTCTACCAGCACGACGACCGGCCGCCACACGCCACGGTTAATCTCATCACCGCCCACGACGGCTTTACGCTGTGGGATGTGGTGAGCTTTGAACGTAAACACAATGAGGCGAACGGGGAAGATAACCGCGATGGCCATGGTGATAACTACAGTCACAACCACGGCAAAGAGGGGCTGAACGTCAGCTTTGACGTCATTGAACGCCGTCGCCGCAGCGTACGGGCACTGCTGACGACGCTGCTGATGTCACAGGGCACGCCGATGCTGCTGGCAGGTGACGAGCGTGGCCACACCCAGCGCGGTAATAACAACGCTTACTGTCAGGACAACGCGCTGAGCTGGCTTGACTGGCAGGCGGATGAGAAAGGATTAGTCGGATTCACCGCAGCACTGATTGCTCTGCGCCAGCGCATTCCGGCGCTGACCGCAGATCGCTGGTGGCAGGACGGTGACGGCAATGTGCAGTGGCTCAATGCCGGTGGCCAGCCACTGCAACACGATGAATGGGCACAGGGAATGCACAGATTGCAGATCCTGCTGTCCGGCCGCTGGTTAATAACAATAAACGCCACGGATACGGTGAATGACATCGTGTTACCAGACGGAGAATGGCGTGCCCTTCCTCCTTTCGCCGGGGACGACAACCCCATCCTGTTAACTGTCTGGCATGGTCCCGCACACGGTGTGTGCGTGTTCCAAAAGCAATCATAAGGAGTCAGACATGGTTAAGTTAGATAGAACAGATCACCTGATGCTGGCCCGCCAGCTCCCTACACAGACGGTTGCTCTGATCCTCGCCGGCGGACGCGGCACGCGACTGGTCGATTTAACGGCCAAACGTGCCAAACCGGCGGTGCATTTCGGCGGCAAGTTCCGCATTATCGACTTTGCCCTCTCCAACTGCGTCAACTCCGGTATCCGACGGATTGGCGTGATTACTCAGTATCAGTCCCATACCCTGACTCAGCACATCCAGCGTGGCTGGTCGATCTTCAATGAAGAGATGAATGAGTTTGTCGATTTGCTGCCAGCGCAGCAGCGATTTTCGACCGAACAGTGGTATCGCGGGACGGCCGATGCCGTGACGCAAAACCTTGATGTGATTCGCCGCTATCAGGCGCAGTACATCGTGATCCTTGCCGGGGACCACATTTATAAGATGGATTATTCACGCATGCTGCTGGATCACGTGGTCAACGAGGCGAAATGTACCATTGCCTGTTTGCCCGTGCCGGTACATGAAGCCACGGCGTTTGGTGTGATGGCGGTTAACGAAGAGAACATGGTGATCGACTTCGTGGAGAAACCTGCGAAGCCGCCTACCATGCCAGGTGATGACACGCAGGCGCTGGCCAGCATGGGGATCTACGTTTTTAACGCGGACTATCTCTATGCGCTGCTGGAGGAAGATCTGCAGACGCCAGGCTCTAACCATGACTTTGGCAAAGATATTCTGCCGAAAATTGTGGCAAGTGGCGAAGGCTATGCACACTCCTTCGCGCTCTCCTGCGTTCAGAACGACGACAACGCGCCACCTTACTGGCGTGATGTCGGGACGCTGGAAGCCTACTGGCGCGCCAATCTCGACCTGGCATCGGTGATGCCGGAACTCGATATGTATGACGTCACCTGGCCGATTCGTACCCATATGGAGCCGCTGCCGCCAGCCAAATTTGTTCAGGATCGTTCCGGCAGTCACGGGATGACCATGAATTCATTGGTTTCAGGCGGCTGCATCATCTCCGGTTCGGTGGTGGTCAACTCGGTGCTGTTCCCACGGGTACGCGTTAACTCGTTTTGCAATATCGATTCAACTGTACTGCTGCCTGATGTGGTCGTTGGCCGATCGTGTCGTCTGCGTCGCTGCGTGATTGATCGCGCCTGCGAACTGCCGGAAGGCATGGTGATTGGCGAAAACCCCGATGAAGACAGTCGCCGGTTTCATCGTTCGGATGAAGGGATCGTACTGGTAACCCGCGCCATGCTGGCCAGATTGGCCAAAGCGGGGCTGTAAGCGATAAGCGGAACTTACGCAATCGGCACGCGGAGCGTGCCGGATAACTTAATGAGGTCGAGGATGCAGGTTTTACATGTCTGTTCAGAACTTTTCCCGCTGCTGAAAACGGGCGGACTGGCTGATGTAGTCGGGGCATTACCTCAGGCGCAAATTGCGGGCGGTACGGATACGCGGGTGCTGTTGCCTGCTTTTCCCGCATTGCGCAAAGGCATACCTGATCTCCAGGTAGTGACGGAGCGAGAGACATTTGCTGGTCATATACGTCTGTTATTTGGTGAATTTAACGGTGTGGGCATCTACTTAATTGATGCGCCCGGCCTCTACGATCGTCCTGGTAGTCCTTATCATGATGAGTCGCAGTTTGCGTATGTCGACAACTATCTGCGCTTTGCGCTGCTGGGCTGGGTTGGCTGCGAACTGGCGTGTGGCATGGATTCCATGTGGCGTCCCGATATCGTGCATGCGCATGACTGGCATGCAGGCCTGACCTGCGCCTATCTGGAAGCGCGAGGACGTCCGGCTAAGTCGGTGTTCACGGTGCACAACCTGGCGTATCAGGGCCTGTTCATGGCGCATCATATGGATGAGATTGGCCTGCCATGGTCATTCTTTAACATGCATGGGCTGGAGTTCTTCGGTCAGATCTCTTTCCTGAAAGCGGGGCTCTTTTACGCCGACCATATCACGGCGGTCAGTCCGACTTACGCCCATGAAATTACCTCTGCTGAATATGCTTACGGCATGGAAACCCTGCTGGCGCAGCGGATGCGGGAAGGTCGTCTTAGCGGGATTCTTAATGGCGTTGATCCCTCTATCTGGGATCCGGCGCACGACCTGCTGCTGAGCGCACGCTATAACCGCGACACGCTGGAAGCAAAAGCAGAAAATAAACGTCAGCTGCAGGTTGCGATGGGCCTGAAAGTGGATGATAAAGCGCCGGTGTTCTGCGTGATCAGCCGCCTGACTAAACAGAAAGGTCTGGACCTGGTTTTAGAGGCGCTGCCTGGCTTGCTGGCGCAGGGCGGACAGCTGGTGCTGCTGGGTCAGGGCGATGCCGAACTGCAACAGGGATTCCTGGCGGCGGCGGCAGAACATCCCGGAAGTGTAGGCGTGCAGATTGGCTATCACGAAGCATTTTCACACCGCATTGTGGGTGGCGCGGACGTCATTGTGGTGCCGAGTCGCTTTGAGCCCTGCGGTCTGACACAACTTTATGGCCTGAAGTATGGTACGTTGCCGTTAGTGCGACGTACGGGTGGACTGGCCGATACCGTTAATGATAGCTCGTTAGAGAATCTGGCCGACGGTATCGCCAGTGGATTCAGTTTCGAAGATGCCAATGCCTGGTCGCTGTTACGGGCCATCCGACGTGCGTTCGTATTGTGGTCCCGTCCTTCGTTATGGCGCTATGTTCAGCGCCAGGCGATGGCAATGGACTTTAGCTGGCAGGTGGCAGCAACAGCCTACCGTGATCTCTACCAACGTTTGATGTAACGGATTGGGAAAACTGGATATGAATGCACCTTTCACTTACGCCTCACCAACGTTGACGGTTGATGCCTTAAAGCATTCGATTGCCTACAAACTGATGTTTACCATCGGCAAAGATCCCTCTATTGCCAACAAGCACGAGTGGCTCAACGCCTCGCTGCTGGCGGTGCGCGACCGGATGGTGGAGCGCTGGCTGCGTTCCAGCCGTGCCCAGCTCTCTCAGGATGTCCGCCAGGTTTATTACCTGTCGATGGAGTTCCTGATGGGCCGCACGCTGGGGAATGCGCTGCTGGCGATGGGGATTTATGACGATCTCAACCAGGCGCTGGATGAGATGGGGCTGGATCTGGCCGAGCTGATGGAAGAGGAGAACGATCCGGGACTGGGCAACGGCGGTCTCGGTCGCCTGGCGGCCTGTTTCCTCGATTCGCTGGCGACGCTGGGCATGCCGGGCCGTGGCTACGGCATCCGCTATGACTACGGCATGTTCAAACAGAACATCGTGGAAGGTGAGCAGAAAGAGTCTCCGGATTACTGGCTTGAGTATGGTAATCCGTGGGAATTCCAGCGTTTCAATACCCGTTACAAAGTGCGTTTCGGCGGTCGCGTGCAGCATGAAGGCACGAAAGTGCGCTGGCTGGAGACCGAAGAGATTCTGGCGATGGCTTATGACCAGATCATCCCGGGCTTCGACACCGACGCCACCAACACCTTACGACTTTGGGGTGCGCAGGCCAGCAACGAAATCAACCTCGGTAAGTTTAACCAGGGTGATTATTTTGCGGCAGTGGAAGATAAAAACCACTCTGAGAACGTGTCGCGCGTGCTCTATCCGGATGACTCCACCTATTCCGGCCGTGAACTGCGTCTGCGTCAGGAATATTTCCTGGTCTCCGCGACGGTGCAGGACATCCTGAATCGTCACTGGCGGATGCATCAGACCTGGGACAACCTGGCGGACAAAATCGCCATTCACCTCAACGATACCCATCCGGTATTGGCGATCCCTGAACTGATGCGCCTGCTGATCGACGACCATAAATTCAGCTGGGACAGCGCTTTTGACGTTTGCTGTCAGGTCTTCTCCTATACCAACCATACCCTGATGACCGAAGCGCTGGAGACCTGGCCGGTTGATATGATCGGTAAGATCCTGCCGCGCCACCTCAGCATTATTTTCGAGATTAACGACTTCTTCCTCAAGACCATTCAGGATCACTATCCGGATGACCTGGATCTGCTGTCGCGCATTTCGATCATTGATGAGAACGACGGCCGCCGGATTCGCATGGGCTGGCTGGCGGTTGTGGTCAGTCACAAAGTGAACGGCGTGTCTGAGCTGCACTCCAATCTGATGGTGCAGTCTCTGTTTGCCGATTTCTCGCGCCTCTTCCCAGGGCGTTTCTGTAACAAAACCAACGGTGTGACGCCACGTCGCTGGCTGGCGCTGGCCAACCCGGCGCTGTCAGAGGTGCTGGATGAGGAGATTGGTCGTAACTGGCGCACCGATCTCAGTCAGCTGAGCGAACTGAAAGCGCAGATCGACTATCCGGCGTTTATTGAAAAAGTGGCGGTCGCCAAGCATCAGAATAAGCGCCGCCTGGCTGACTGGGTCGCGAAGAATCTGGACGTGGTGCTCGACCCGAACGCGCTATTCGATGTGCAGATCAAGCGTATTCACGAGTACAAACGCCAGTTACTCAATGTGCTGCATGTGATCACCCGCTACAACCGAATCAAGGCCGATCCGCAGGCGAACTGGGTGCCGCGCGTGAATATCTTTGCCGGTAAAGCGGCATCAGCGTATTACGTTGCCAAGCACATTATTCACCTGATCAACGATGTCGCGAATGTGATCAACAATGATCCGCAGGTGAAGAACAAGCTGAAGGTCGTTTTCATCCCGAACTACAGCGTGAGTCTGGCGCAGATCATCATTCCGGCGGCCGATCTTTCTGAACAGATCTCCACCGCAGGCACTGAAGCCTCCGGCACCAGTAACATGAAGTTTGCGCTGAATGGCGCGCTGACTATCGGTACGCTGGATGGGGCTAACGTTGAGATGCTGGATCACGTTGGTGAAGAGAACATCTTTATCTTCGGGAATACCACGCCACAGGTCGAAGCGCTGCGTAAGAACGGCTATAACCCGCGTGACTATTACGAAGGCGATGAGGAACTGCACCAGGTGCTGACCCAGATTGCTTCAGGTCTGTTTAGTCCGCAGGATCCGGGCCGCTACCGCAATCTGTTCGATTCACTGGTTAACTTCGGCGATCACTATCAGTTACTGGCGGATTATCGCAGCTACGTAGATACCCAGGATAAGGTGGATGCGCTCTACCGTAAGCCGGATGAGTGGCAGCGCCGCGCGGCGAAAAACATTGCCGGAATGGGCTACTTCTCGTCGGACCGTACTATTCAGGAGTACGCTGACGAGATCTGGAATATCTCGCCGGTAAGGTTGTAAGGCTCCTGCAGTAAATTTTGTTTTCTCTGCGGCCGAGGGATCGGCCGCACTCTTCCTCTTTCTGCTTCTCTCCCACGCCACACACCTCTAAAAAATTCAGCCGCTTATCGACTCCGGGCCTGTAAATGCCCGTTGTGCGAGCGTGATCATTACACCCTGGTGAAGAATCGTTACTATGCGGACATGCAAAACGACCCTACAGGCAACCGCAGCCAATGAGTGACAACATTAACCAGGAAATTACCTTCCGTAAGCTCAGCGTCTTCATGATGTTTATGAGCAAAGGCAATATCGCCCGCACGGCGGAAGCGCTGGAGCTGAGCAGCGTCAGCGTGCATCGCGCCCTGCACACGCTGGAAGAGGGCATCGACTGCCCGCTGTTTATTCATAAAGGCCGCAACCTGGTGCCGCTGCCGGCTGCCTGGACGCTGCTGGACTATTGTCGCGACGTGACCACACTGATGGGCAAAGGCATTGAAGAGGCGCGCAAAGTGGCGGGTATCGGCGGGGGTCGCCTGCGGCTTGGCACACTCTACTCGCTGACGCTTGAAACCATTCCCCGCCTGATCATGGGCATGAAGCTGCGTCGTCCAGCCCTGGAGCTTGACCTGACTATGGGGTCGAATCAGATGCTGCTCAATATGCTGGAAGATGACGCGCTGGATGCGATTCTGATCGCCACCGATGAGGGCGAACTCAGTGATGCGCAATTTGAAGTGATTCCGCTGTTCACAGACAGCATCTTTCTGGCCATGCCGGCTGGAGAATCGCAGAGCGCAACCGGACCGGTGGATCTGCGTGATTATGCTGACCGTGATTTTGTCTCACTGGCAGAGGGATTCGCCACTTATGCCGGTTCACAGGAGGCATTTCAGATTGCCGGATTTGAACCGCGCATGGTTACCCAGGTAAATGACATCTTCTCGATGATAAGCCTGGTGCAGGCGGGCGTGGGTCTGGCGCTGATTCCGGGACGGATGAAGAAGGTGTATGAAAATAACATCCAGCTGCTGAGGCTGGCTGAGCCTTACCAGATGCGTCAGCAGATCTCGATTGTCTACTCACATCACCGCGAACGTGACAATGACCTGCTGGCCCTGGCGGCAGAAGGGCGAATGTACGCCCGCAGCCTTACTGATGTAACCGTTTAACGAGATGCAGTGCCACCTCCACGCTGTTACGTTCCAGACAAATCGCTTCGCCCTGCCAGTTCGCCTGACGCGTCAGACCGGTCAGCACACTGCCAGGCGGCATCTCAATGGCCAGTCGGGCGTCACGCTGATTCGCTGCAACCATCGCATCATTCCACTGCACTGTGCGCGCCATATTAAAGGCAAGATCGTCGGCAATTTTCTCCGGCTCCCAAATCACCCGCGCGGTTGAGCCGCTGAGGTAGGCACAATCGGGGCGGGAGAGGGTGACGGACGCAAAGGCGCGAGCCAGTTCGGCGGCGGGTTTATCCAGCAGCGCGCAGTGCGATGGCACGCTCACCGCGAGCTTAATCGCTTTACTGGCTCCCGCATCCAGCGCCCTCTGCGCGACCACTGCCATATCCTCGTCGCGGCCAGCAATCACAATCTGCGTTTCCGCATTGAGGTTCGCGATGTAGGTGTTACTGCCGGGCAGCAGTTTCTCCAGCTGGCTCAGCGTTAAGCCAGTGATGGCGGTCAGGCCATATCCCTGCGGATACGCCTGCTCCATCAGATCGCCGCGCAACGCAACCAGCCGCAGGGCGTCGCTGAAATCCAGCGCGCCGGAAATCACCGCCGCAGGAAACGCGCCAATCGATAAACCGCTGACGATATCGGGTTTCACCCCACGGCGGATCAGTTCGCGCGCCCAGGCAACACCTGAAATCAGCAGACAGAGCTGCACGGCGCGGGTGTGGCGCAGTGCATCGGCACTGTCGAGCCGGTCAGCTTCGTCGCCCAGCACCGCACGCACGCGGCTTTTCAGCGCATCCCCCTCAGGCAGATGTTGCAGCATCCCGGCACGCTGGGTGCCCTGGCCGGGGAAGGTAAAGAGTATTTTCATGGATTCTCCCTGCTCCAGGGTGAAGCGGTCAGTATCGGTCCGGTGTCGGTTTTTAACAGCACGCGCTCCTCGCGTAGCCACTCGTTCAGGGCAAAGGCGCCAGACGGCGTTTCCACCTGCGTATCCACCCGGCAGCTCAGCGCGTCGGTTGCTGTCTGCCAGCGTTGCAGCGCATCGCGTGGCAGTGGCTGCGGGGCGCGGATGATGACATCCAGATCGCTGGCGGCGTGCAACACAGGGCATTGCGTTGCCAGCGCATAACCGGTGCTGCCGGTAATGCCCCAGCGCCACGGCCAGGCGGTCTCGCTGAGCGAAATCGCCGCGCTGACAGGCGCATAAGCCGTAAAGGGCGAATCCAGCAGCCGTGTGCGTTCAGCCAGCCATTCTGGCGTCACCACGCGGATAATAGTGTCTGACGTGATCCAGCCAGCGGCGCGTCGCTCACGTCGCTCACCGCGCACGCCAATCGGGATCAAACCGGATTCATGGCGATCGCGCCGCACCACCACCGGCATGTCGGGATGCCAGAACGGGCTGACCCAGCTCTCCTGAATCGTGGCTAAAGCACTGCTGTGTCGCAGCCAGAGCAAATCGTGGGGACGCGGCGCACGCATATTACATTCCTGATGTCAGCGTAATGAACAACGGTAAAGATAAAATACACAGAATTGAGCTTAGCAGCAGCACGGCCTCAGCATCGGGTGACTGCACGCCAAAGCGGTTGCCGAACACCACGCCAAAGAAACCGGCTGACAGCGCTATCATCAGAATAGCGGTGATTGCCACTGACCCGTGAAGTCCCAGCGCAAGCACCAGACCCCAGGCGATAAAGGGCTGAATCAGCAGTTTGGCAACCGTCCCGACGCCGACGATGGCGTTGAGTTTCAGCTGACGTGCGGAGAGGATCACGCCGGTCAGGAACAGCGCGGCGGCGGTGGCTGCCAGCCCCAGCGGCTTAATCGCTGAGATGACCAGCTCCGGCATTCTGAAGCCCAGCGCCGACAACACCACACCCAGCAGCGGGCCAAGAACGATCGGCTTTTTGAGCGAGCGCCACATCAGCACCGGCAGCATGGTCACTGTCGAACCCACATTCTCACCGGCAATGCGCGCTTTTTCCCGTTCCAGAATCAGCAGGCAGAAGGGTGTCATCAGCACCGAGCCGCAGGCAATTGAAACCGCAACAGAAAGTGAAGTTGCTGAACCTTCTCCCAGTACGCTGCCCAGAATCGGCAGCCCCAGCGCGGCGTAATTGGGCAGGGCGACAGTCAGCGTTAATACCGCAGCATCCTGAGGCGACTTTTTAAACAGGCGGGTCGCCAGGAAATAGAGCGCCACATAGGTTATCCACATCGCCCCGGTTAAGACGACAATCAATGGCGACTGCGCCACGATACCCGACCAGGGTGTCTGAACGGTGGCACTGAACAGCGCAGCGGGCAGCGCAAAATCCATCACGAAAATATTGAGCAGGGAGACATCTCTGTTATTGACCATTCCGGCCTTACCGGCCCAGAAACCTAACAGCATAATGATAAAAATTGGAGCAAGGGCATGAACAATTATGTAAATCATAAATCACCTGTAATTAAGAGAAAAATTCTTTAAAAACAGCGATGTTTATAATTCTGACCACGGCCACTGCTCCGGGGCGCACGTCGCTATGCGCCCCGTCAGACCGGTTTCGGCAGGTTGGTTTTTTTTATGTCATTACCAGGTCGCGCGCATACGTTCGCGAACCAGGGAGGAGCTTTGACGATTAGAGGCGCCAAGGCGGTTTTTCAGGGTAGGATCCTGACGTGCGTCACTGATCGCCTTCTGTAATGCAATTTCGACCATCGCCACATCAGCGTCAGACGGCGCATCAGGATTGGCAACGTTCAGCAGATCAGAGAGCAGACCCAGCGTGGCGAAGTTATTCACGTCATACGCCATAGGGGGAATGGTGGCGGCCAGTTTCTCCAGCGCCTCTACCGAACGCAGTGTGATGCGCGCCGCTGACGCTTTGCCCATGGCATGCACCAGCACACCCTGATCGTTGAGCGCAACCAGGCGGTTGGCCTGATATCCGTGTGCCAGGAACGCACCGGACATTGCTTTACCCACAATCAGACCAATCACCGGATGACCGTCAAGGCGCGCATTCGCATAGGCGCCTGCTGCACCTGCCAGCGCCTGGTGAATGCCAAACGCCTCTTCGCGGCGACCGTAGGCCTGACTGGGGACGTCGATCACCGCCACAATCGGACGTTTCACAGCGCTGTTTTTGTCAGCTTCCCGCGTTTCATTCACCACTTTCGCCAGCGTCCAGCCTTCCAGCAGACCCACTTCACCCTGCGCGGCGCGCGGATAGTGGTTTTGGGCATCGGGCACGACGGCGATAAAGCGGACATCTTCGCCATTAAGCTGGCCGTCAGCCACCTGAACAGAGGCGCACAGACCGCTCAGGCGCTGTGCATCAGGTGCAAGTTTTTCCAGCCAGGTTGCACCACGGCTGCTTGTCTGTGTCATTATTTCTCCTCCTGGGCGAAAAGCTGTTTAATCTGCGCGGTGTCCGCCTGCTGGCGGGTATCGAACTGCGTCAGACGTGACAGGAAGTCGTCATACTTATCACTGCGGTTCTGCGCCGGAACGCCCCTGGCAATAAAATCATGCATCGCGGTTTTCACGGCATTGATACCGTCATTCACCAGCGCATCGACCAGGCCACTGGCGTAGCGGATTTCGCCGCCGGTCATGCTCCAGATAAACGGACGATCGCGAGAGTCGTACTCTTCAATTCCCGCTTCCTGCTCAATCACCTGCGGGCCGTTCAGGCCCAGACGGGCTTCACGGGTCACAATCAGATAGCTGCAGAGCGCGGCGGCGATAGACATCCCGCCGAAGCAGCCAACGGTGCCGCTGACGATGCCGATCACCGGGGTGTAGCGACGAAGGTCGACAATCGCCGCATGAATATCGGCAATCGCTGCCAGCCCCAGGTTCGCTTCCTGTAACCTCACGCCACCGGTCTCAAGGCAGAGCACCGCCTGTGTCGGGATGCCGTTGCGATTGTCTTCTGCCGCCAGCTCCAGCGCCGCCGCCATTTTCGCCCCGGAGACTTCACCCATGCTGCCGCCCTGGAAGGTGCCTTCGATGGCGATCACCACCGCAGACTGACCGTTCAGCGTGCCGCGTGCCACGACCATGCCATCATCGGATTGGGGCACCACGCCCTGCGGAGCCAGCCAGGGCGACATGATGCCCTCAAAAGGATCCAGCAGTTCGCGGTAGCTGCCCGCATCCAGCAGCGCATGCGCACGTTCGCGGGCTCGTAATTCAATAAAACTGGCATCGTTACGCATGACTCACCTCTTCAAAAACCTGTTCAATACGGATACGCGCCACGCCCGGTGTCGCACCGAAATCGTGGATAATCATCTCTCCGGCGGGCAGGCCGTTGATTAAGTTCAGGCGGTCAAACAGCGCTTTCCAGCGGGCGTCGCTGTTATCCAGTGAGGTGGTGATATTGACGTTCAGTGTCTGGCCTTCAGTTGCGGTGTACAGCACTTCCATATCACCGGAACCAACGACCCCGGCCAGCGCTCTGCCACTGAGCAGGCGGTTAGCAGGTAGAGATAATGTGATGTGTTCCATAATGGCCTCTAAAAATAAGAATGTTCAGGCGAACAGACCCGATCGATAAACAGCGTTGCGGCCAGCAAATCGGCGGCTCCGCCCGGCGAGGCGTTGAGCGCCAGCATCCGGCGGTCAAGCTGCTGAAGCGCCCTCTGACCCGCCGCTGTACGGCAGCCGCCTGCCAGCAGCACGGCGCGTGCGCCCTGTTGCATGGCGTCGAGTCCGGTCATGCCTGCACGTGACAACACGCAGGTATCGCTGAGTGAAGTCATGATTGCCATCAGCGCATCCAGCCGGGCTTCGCTCTCACTGGCACCCACCGCACGGCTGATCAGCAACTGCGGCAGCGCCAGCTTCATCACGTGAGGAAATGCCTGTTGCGCCTCTTCGCGTGCGCCGGGTACCTGATAGCGGTGCGTCGCTTTTAACCCTTTGCTGAACACTCTGGGGGCGTGGCTGTCGGGCAGGCTCGCCAGCGCGGCAGCGGTGCGGGCCAGCGTGTCAGCCGTGGTTGTGCCACCCTGCATGGCAGCGGCACTGACCAGCAATCCCAGCGCCCAGATCGCGCCCCGATGGGTGTTCACGCCGCCGGTTGCTGCCATCATCTGCTGTTCGCCATCGCGGCCGAGCCGACCGACTGTTTCGCGCAGGGCGATGTCGGCGGGACGAAGCCAGCTGTGACGGGCCAGCGCCAGAAAGATGGGCATCAGGCTGTGGGCAGAACGCTCCATCAGCGCCAGCGTCAGATCCCGATGTGCGCCGTTTCCCCGACTGTCTACCAGACCCGGCTTGGGGCTCAGGCGTGCTTCATCAATCAGGCAATCGCGCGCAATCGTCGCCAGATGACTGGCCTGCGCCTCGGCATGAGTCTGTGACAGGAGTTTCATTACCAGCTCCGGAATTTAGCAGGCGGGTTGTACAGGCCATCTGACCATTCAACCAGGTCAGCGACGCTGCCAGCGGCAAGCAGTGAGCGGGTGGCATCGGAGCGACGAATACCCATATCCTCCGGGTAAACCACTTTGCCGCTTTTACGCAGGGCAGCGACGCGTGCTGCATCCACACCCAGACCGATATCGGTAATTCCGGCGACTGCGGCGACCATGGCGCGACGTTCCTCAAGGCTTTCTGCCCGATAGAGATAGGCGATACCTTCCTCGGTCAGCACGTGCGTCACGTCATCGCCGTAGATCATCACCGGCGCCAGTGGCATACCGGAGGATTTCGCCACCTCAACCGCATCGAGGGTTTCAACGAAGGTTGGTTTTGCACCGGCCTGGAAGGTCTCGACCATCTGCACCACCAGTTTTTTACCGCGCTGCATCGGGTCTGGCTCGGTGATCATATTCAGCCAGGCGGGTGTTGCGTGGCGGCGGCCATGGGGATCGTGACCCATGTTTGGCGCGCCACCGAAGCCGGAAAGACGACCACGGGTGACGGTAGAGGAGTTGGCCAGGCCATCAACCTGCAGGGTGGCACCGATAAACATATCGACCGCGTACTGACCTGCCAGCTGACAGAACGCACGGTTAGAGCGCATTGAACCGTCGCTGCCGGTAAAGAAGATGTCGGGACGGGCGCGGATATACTCTTCCATCCCCAGCTCGCCGCCGAAACAGTGCACGCTCTCCACCCAGCCGCTCTCGATGGCCGGGATCAGCGTCGGATGCGGGTTCAGCGCCCAGTGCTTACAGATTTTGCCTTTCAGACCAAGCTGTTCGCCGTAGGTGGGCAGCAGCAGTTCGATCGCGGCGGTGTTAAAACCGATACCGTGGTTAAGCGACTGCACCTGATGCTCGGCGTAGATGCCTTTAATCGCCATCATCGCCATCAGGATATGCTCCTGCTTAATCAGGCGCGGATCGCGGGTAAACAGCGGTTCGATAAAGAACGGTTTATCTGCCACCACGATGTAGTCAATCCAGGAGCCAGGAATATCGACGCGCGGCAGGTCGGTTTCGTCATCGACCAGTTCGTTGACCTGGGCTATCACGATACCGTCACGAAACGCAGCGGCCTCCACCAGCGCCGGGGTATCTTCGGTACTCGGGCCGGTATAAAGGTTGCCTTTGCGGTCGGCTTTATAGCCGGCAATCAGCGCCACATTCGGACTGAGGTCAACGTAGAGACGGGAATAGAGTTCGATATAGGTGTGAATCGCGCCGATTTCCAGCTGACCATCCTGCAACAGCTGAGACATGCGCAGGCTCTGCGGACCGGAGAAGGAGAAGTCGAGTTTGCGGGCAATGCCTTTTTCAAAAATATCGAGATGTTCGCTGCGGCCGACGCTGGGCATAATCATATGCAGGTCGTGAATTTTCGCCGGATTCACCGCCGCCAGGGTGCGGGATAAAAAGTCAGCCTGCTTCTGGTTATTCCCTTCCAGTACCACGCGGTCGCCTGGTGCGATTAACTGTTCAAATGCTTCAACGGCTCTTTCAGCAGGAATAACTTTGCCATCAAGGGGAAAGGAGGCCAGACGACGCGCTTTTTCACTGCGGCGTGTGTTCCACTCCCGGGCAGGCGTTTGGCCTGTGTTCATTTCAACCTCCGGATTTGAATCGCTTTGTTGACGTTTATGCTGAGGGAAGTCTGAGCTTTCTTAAAACGGTGTTCAATTAAGCAAAAAAACGGAACGTTAGATTTAAAGTAACAATGGCGAAAAGGGGGATATGCAGTCAGGATGCGTTGAGTTTACGCGGGGAAGCATGAAGAAAAGGTTGCAGTGGGTAATTGCCAGGGTCTGCATTTATTGTGAACAAAAACAGTCAGACCGGTTTGCTCGCTGACAGGCGTTTCTCCTGATGAGGTGTGAGGATGCGGCTGGCCTGAATATTAACCGAATAAGCAGCCAATAAAAAAAGCAGGCCGAAGCCTGCTTTCTGTTGTTGTATAGCTCGCTTATGACGCCAGCGACAGTGCCGGTTTGGCTTTCGCCGCCAGCCACTCTGCCACACGGGCCTGCTGCTCTTTGGTCAGCCACATACCCTGTTTGGTACGACGCCAGATAGCATCGTCAAGCTCACGTACCCATTCATGCTGCACCAGGTAGCGTAACTCCGCCTCATAGAAGTCGTGACCGAAGTTCTCACCCAGATCGTCCAGACTTTTCGCACCCGCCAGCAGGGTTTCAGTGCTGCTGCCGTAAGTGCGTGAGAAGTGGCGCGCCATGTTTTCAGTGATGAACGGATAACGACGACGCAGGCTGACCGCGTAATCATCGCTGGTGCCGTTGATATTACCGCCCGGCAACACGCAGTTTTTGGTCCAGGCTGGGCCGGCTTTCGGATAGTACTTCGCCAGTTTCTCCAGCGCATGTTCTGCCAGCTTGCGATAAGTGGTCAGCTTGCCACCAAACACGGAAAGCAGCGGTGCCTGACCGTTATCATCGCGCACATCCAGCGTGTAATCGCGAGTGATCGCCTGCGGCGAATCAGATTCGTCATCACACAGCGGACGGACACCTGAGTAAGACCAGACGATATCGTCGGCGGTCAGCTGCTTTTTAAAGTGTCCGTTGAACACTTTCAGCAGGTACTCGGTCTCGCTGTCATCGATATGGACGCTTTTCGGATCGCCTTTGTATTCCACATCGGTGGTGCCGATGATTGAGAACTCATCCATCCAGGGAATGACAAACACGATGCGGTTATCTTCGTTCTGCAGGATATAAGCCTGTTTCTCGGTATGGACGCGCGGCACCACAATATGGCTGCCTTTAATCAGGCGGATACCGTAAGGCGATTTCAGCTTCAGGCTGTCGTCGAACAGCTGTTTGACCCACGGGCCTGCCGCGTTGACCAGACCTTTCGCCTGCCAGGTAAAGGTTTTGCCGGTATCAACATCTTCGGCTTCGACCATCCACAGGCCACCTTCACGCCAGGCGCGGGTGACACGAGTACGGGTACGCACTTCGCCACCATGCTTAACCACTTCCTGCGCATTCAGAACGACCATGCGGGCATCATCTACCCAGCAGTCGGAGTATTCGAATCCGCGCGTGATTTCTGGCTTCAGGGCCGAATCCGCGCCAAATCGCAAACTTTTGCTGCCTGGCAGGCTGGTACGCTTGCCAAGATGGTCATACATGAACAGGCCGGTACGAATCATCCACGCCGGACGCAGATGCGGACGGTGCGGCAAGCGGAAGCGCATCGGAAACGCCAGGTGCGGCGCCATTTTCAGCAGGACTTCGCGCTCGGCCAGTGCTTCACTGACCAGGCGGAATTCGTAATGTTCAAGGTAGCGCAAGCCGCCATGAATCAGTTTTGAGCTGGCTGAAGAGGTCGCGCAAGCCAAATCCCGCGCCTCCAGCATTAACACCGACAGTCCGCGTCCTGCAGCGTCTGCTGCAATGCCGGCACCGTTGATGCCGCCGCCGATCACGATCAGGTCTTTGGTTTCCACGTCATCTCCTCCGATGTTCGGAATAGTTCTCTTATGTTCGTTTTCGAGCATAATCATAATCGCAAACCAACATTTACGCCAGTCTTTAACCCGGTAAAAACATTTTTGCGTGATATAGCTAACATTCTGCCCACCAAAAAAACAGATAGCCGTAACGATTGTCAGGTTATCGGCGCGGATTATCGGGTTACACTACGCGCTATTGTGATGCTGTTATGAGAGATCCCATGGAAACGTTTGAATGTATTGATGTGCAGCAGGCGCAGGCGCGTCTGGCGCAGGGTGCGCTGCTGGTGGATATCCGTGATCCGCAAAGTTATGCCCTTGGCCATGCGGCGGGCGCGCTGCATCTGACCAACGCCAACCTCAGCGAGTTTGTCAGTGGCGCGGATCAAAGCCTGCCCGTGCTGGTGATGTGCTATCACGGTAATAGCAGCAAAAGTGCGGCGCAGTATCTTCTGGGACAGGGCTTCAGCGCGGCGTACAGCATTGATGGCGGCTTTGATGCCTGGCGTGCCGCCTTCCCTCAGCAGGTTGCCTCTGGCAGTGAATAGCTTGCTGCTCGTCACATGGAGAGTTAATGATGCGCATTACCCAATTTAATCAGCCGCGCATGGCGCAGGCGTTTGTTGACTACATGGCGACGCAGGGCATCACGTTGCGTATCGAGCATGAAAATCACTACGTCATCATGCTGGATGATGAGAGCAAGATTGCAGTGGTCGAAAACGAACTTCAGCAGTTTCTGCACGACCCTAACCATCCGCGCTATCAGGCCGCCAGCTGGCACAGCGGCAAGACTGACAGCGGTTTGCGCTATGAGCGCAGCAATATCTGGGCGAACATCCGCGAGCGTGCCGGTCCGCTGACCATGACCCTGATGGTGCTCTGCATCGCGGTCTTTATTCTGATGCAGGTCATGGGCGATCAGGCCGTGATGGCGTGGCTCTCCTGGCCGGATGCCGACCAGCATCTTCAGGTCTGGCGCTGGTTCAGTCATGCGCTGCTGCACTTTTCACTGCTGCACATCCTGTTTAATCTGATGTGGTGGTGGTATCTCGGCGGCGCGGTTGAAAAGCGTCTGGGCAGCGGCAAACTGTTTGTAATTATGCTGATTTCGGCGCTGCTCAGCGGCTGGCTGCAGGCGAAGTTCAGTGGCATCTGGTTTGGTGGTCTGTCGGGCGTGGTCTATGCCCTGATGGGTTACTGCTGGCTACGCGGTGAGCGCGATCCCGACAGCGGCGTCTATCTTGAACGGGGATTGATCGGTTTTGCGGTGGTCTGGCTGGTGATTGGCTGGTTCGGCGTCTTTGGTCTGGCGATTGCCAACGCGGCGCACGTTGCTGGTCTGGTGGTGGGGCTGGCGATGGCGCTGGTCGATACGAGTAACGTCACGCGTCGATAGACAGGTTTAGCGGGTTAACAGGAGAGGAACGTGAAGCAGACGCAACGTCATGACGCGATTATCGATTTAGTCCGTCGTCAGGGATATGTCAGTACTGAGGAGCTGGTAGATCATTTTGAGGTCAGCCCGCAGACCATTCGTCGCGACCTCAACGATTTGGCCGATCAAAACAAAATTCAGCGCCACCACGGCGGCGCGGCGCTTCCTTCCAGCTCTGAGAATACCGCCTGGCACGATCGCAAAATGATGTGGTCAGCGGAAAAAGCGCGGATTGCGCAGCGTGTTGCCAGCCAGATCCCGGATGGCGCTACGCTGTTTATTGATATTGGCACCACGCCGGAAGCGGTGGCGCATGCGCTGCTCAACCACAGCAATTTACGTGTGGTGACCAATAACCTTAACGTCGCGATGCTGTTAATGGGCAAACCCGATTTCCGGGTGATTATCGCGGGCGGTGAAGTGCGCACCCGCGATGGCGCCGTGATGGGGGAAGCGACGCTCGACTTTATTTCTCAGTTCCGGCTCGATTACGGCATCCTGGGGATCAGCGGCATCGACATGGATGGGTCGCTGCTGGAGTTCGACTATCACGAAGTCCGCACCAAACGCGCGATTATAGAAAATTCACGCTGCGCGATGCTGGTGGTGGATCATTCGAAATTTGGCCGAAATGCCATGGTTAACCTTGGCAACATGAGTCTGCTGGATTATCTCTACACCGATAAAATGCCGCCAGCCAGCGTCATGAAAGTGATTGAGCAGCATGAGGTTCACCTCGAACTCTGCTGATTCCTGCGACGCCAGCCGCCCGGCTGGCGTTTTTCTTTGATTGTTGTCGCTTTTTCCCCCACTCACGTCTTAACTTAACGGTTGCTGGCACCCGGTTGCCAGCCCGTGCGCTTTCTATTTTTGTTTTGCTTCACCTCATTGCGTAACAGAAGGGAGTGATATGCCGCAGCAAAAATTTAATAAAGCCCGTTTTACCGCTGCTCTGACCCGACAGTGGCAACAGTTGAGTCTCCATTCCGCCCAACAGATGACCTCGCACCAGGCGTGGCAGGCGGTCAGTGCGGCACTGGCAGAACTGCTCGATACCCAGCCGGCACCGCGTCCGGCTAAGCAGCAGCGTCACGTAAATTACCTGTCGATGGAGTTTCTCATTGGTCGTCTGACCGGCAACAATCTGCTGAATCTCGGCTGGTATGACGAGGTCAAAGCGGCGCTGGCTGAGCAGCAACTTGATTTAACCGAATTGCTGGAGCAGGAGATCGACCCGGCACTCGGCAACGGCGGGCTGGGGCGACTCGCCGCCTGCTATATGGATTCGATGGCAACGGTGGGGCAGTCCGCCACCGGCCACGGGCTGAATTATCAGTATGGCCTGTTCCGCCAGTCTTTCGAGGAGGGTAAGCAGATTGAAGCGCCCGATGACTGGCAGCGTGAACGCTATCCGTGGTTTCGTCACAATGCGGCGCTGGATGTGGACGTTGCGATGGGCGGCCGGGTGGAAAAGCGTGAGGATGGCGGTGTACGCTGGCTTCCCGATTTTACGCTGCGTGGTGAGGCCTGGGATTTGCCGGTGACCGGCTACCGCAACGGCGTGACACTGCCGCTGCGCCTGTGGCAGGCCGTGAGTGCGCACCCGTTTGACCTGACGGCCTTTAACGACGGCAATTTCCTTCAGGCGGAGCAGCCTGGTATTGAGGCGGCAAAACTCACCAAAGTGCTCTATCCCAATGACAACCATCAGGCCGGCAAGCGGCTGCGTTTGATGCAGCAATATTTTCAGTGTGCCTGCGCCGTAGCCGACATCCTGCGCCGTCACCATCTGGCGGGCCGCAGCATTCACAGTCTGCCGGACTTCGAGGTGATCCAGCTCAACGATACCCATCCAACCATCGCCATCCCCGAGATGCTGCGTGTGCTGCTGGATGAACATCAGCTAAGCTGGGATGAGGCGTGGCATATCACCAGCCGTTTGTTCGCTTACACCAACCACACGCTGATGCCCGAGGCGCTGGAGCGCTGGGATGAGAAGCTGATGCGCAGCCTGCTGCCGCGCCATATGCTGATTATCAAAGAGATTAATCAGCGGCTGAAAAAGCAGGTGAAACAGCACTGGCCGGATGACAAAGCGATGTGGCACAAGCTGGCGGTGGTGGCGGACGGACAGGTGCGCATGGCCAATCTCTGCGTGGTAAGTGGCTTTGCGGTCAACGGCGTGGCGGCACTGCACTCCCGCCTGGTGGTCAGCGATCTCTTCCCGGAATATCACCAGCTCTGGCCGCAAAAATTCCACAACGTCACCAACGGCATTACGCCGCGTCGCTGGCTGAAGCAGTGTAATCCGGCGCTGGCGGCACTGATTGATGAGACGCTGAAAACGGAGTGGGCCAATAACCTTGATGCGTTAACCGGTCTGGAGTCGTATGCCGACGATCAGGCGTTTCGTCAGCGCTATCGCAGCATCAAACAGCAGAACAAAGCGCAGCTCACAGAGTATATCGCCCGCCATACCGGCATCATCGCGAACCCGGCGGCGCTGTTCGATGTGCAGATCAAACGTCTGCATGAGTACAAGCGCCAGCACCTCAGCCTGCTGCATATCCTCTACTGCTATCAGAAGCTTCTGAACAACCCGGAAGATGTCACCTTCACGCCGCGGGTGTTCCTGTTCGGGGCCAAAGCCGCGCCGGGTTACTACCTGGCAAAAAATATTATCTACGCCATTAACAAGGTTGCGGAGGTGGTGAACAACGACCCGCGGGTGGGTGACAGGCTCAAAGTGGTGTTTATCCCGGACTACCGCATCACCGTGGCTGAACTGATGATCCCGGCGGCCGATCTCTCCGAGCAGATCTCTACAGCCGGTTATGAAGCCTCCGGCACTGGCAACATGAAGCTGGCGCTGAATGGCGCGCTGACCATTGGCACGCTGGATGGTGCGAATGTCGAAATTGCTGAACAGGTGGGTGAGGAGAATATCTTTATCTTCGGTCACACCGTGGATGAGGTGAAGGCGCTCAAAGCGAAAGGCTACAACCCGAAAAAGGTGCGTAAGCAGAACAAGCCGCTGGACGATTTACTGAAATCGCTGGAGAAAGGCAAATTCAGCGGCGGGGATAAACATGCGTTTGACCTGATGCTGGAGAGCCTGACCAAAAATGGCGATCCCTGGCTGGTGCTGGCTGATTTTCAGGCCTATGTCGAGGCACAGCAACGGGTGGAAGCCCTGTGGCGTGACCCGGAAGGCTGGACCCGCGCCGCTATCCTCAATACGGCCCGAACCGGCATGTTCAGTTCGGACCGTTCCATTCGTGACTATCAGCAACGTATCTGGCAGGCACCGCGCTAAGGAGCAGCAATGAAGCAAAATGCACTCGATCAGGCCGCCCGTGCCGCGGGAATTTCACTGGATTACATCAACGTTAACGGCGAGAAAGCGGCGATCAGCGATGAGACCAAACGCGCGCTGCTGGCGGTAATGGACGATCCGCAGGATGCCAAAAAATCACCGCTGCCGCCGGTCGCGGTGTTCAGCGGCAGTGGCAAACGGCAATTGACGCCACAGGGCAGCGGCGTCTACAGCTGGCAGTTGCAGACCGAAAAGGGCAAGCAGTTTAGCGGCGAGTTAACCGCCGGAGAGCCTTTTTCGCTGCCGGGGCCGCTGACACAAGGTTATCACCAGCTCACGCTCACTAAAGGAAAGAAGCGCTGGCAGACGCGGATTATTGTCGCGCCGCGCCGCTGCTATCTGCCGCCAGCGCTGGAGGCGGGAGAGAAACGCTGGGGCGCGCTGGTGCAGCTCTACACGGTGCGATCTGAACAGAACTGGGGCATTGGCGACTTCGGCGACCTTGACCAGCTGCTGGTGCAACTGGCTGAGCGCGGCGGCGATTTTGTCGGGCTGAATCCGCTGCATGCGCTCTATCCCGCCAGCGCCGGTTTCGCCAGCCCGTACAGTCCGTCATCCCGCCGCTGGCTGAATGTGATTTATATCGACGTCAGTCAGGTCGCCGATTTTCAGCAAAGCGCGGCAGCACAGAAGTGGTGGAAAAGTGCCAAAACCCAGAAGGCGCTGACCAAAGCGCGAGAGGCAGAGTGGGTTGACTACGAGGCCGTGATGGCGCTTAAGCTCACTGCGCTGCGGCACGCCTGGGCCCACTTCCAGGCGCGTGATAACCAGAGCGAAGAGCATCAATCCTGGGCAGATTTTGTACGTGAAGGCGGCGACAGCCTGCGTTATCAGGCGGCTTACGACGGCATCCAGCTGGAGCGGCAGGCGGACAAGACGCAGCAGGGCGGCTGGCCTGCATGGCCGGAAGCGTGGCGTAACAGCCAGTTACCTGAGGTGCAGCAGTGGTGTGAGCAGCATGAAGAGGAGATCGCGTTCTGGCAGTGGCTGCAATGGCTGGCACAGCAGCAGTTCTCGGCCTGCTGGACGCACAGTCAGGCGCTGGGCATGAGTGTGGGGCTTTATCGTGATCTGGCGGTGGGCGTAGCAGAGGGCAGTGCGGAAACCTGGCACGACCCGGAGCTTTATCGCCTTAAAGCTTCAGTGGGTGCACCACCCGATCGTCTGGGGCCGCTGGGACAAAACTGGGGCTTGCCGCCGATGGACCCGCATGTGATGCAGGCGCGGGGCTATCAGCCGTTCATCGACATGCTGCGCGCCAACATGCGCGACTGCGGGGCATTGCGTATCGACCATGTGATGTCTCTACTGCGTCTGTGGTGGGTACCCGCCGGAGAGACGGCGGATAAAGGCGCCTATGTCGCCTATCCGGTCAATGACCTGCTGGGCATCCTGGCGCTGGAGAGCCACCGGCTGCGCTGCATGGTGATTGGTGAAGACCTGGGCACCGTGCCTCAGGAAATTATCAGCCTGCTGCGTAAAAGCGGTGTCTTTTCATGGAAGGTGCTCTGGTTTGAGCAGGAGAAAGATCAGCGTTATCGCGCGCCGCAGGACTATCCACGCCAGTCTATCGCCAGCGCCAGTACCCATGATCTGCCGACGCTGACCGGTTTCTGGGAGCAGGGCGACCTGGATCTGGGTGAGAAGCTGGGCCTTTATCCGGGCGATGCAGTGAAAGCGCTGCATCAACAGCGTGCCGCGCAGAAACAGGCGCTGCTGGATGCGCTGCATCAGGCAGGTGCCTTACCGGCCCGCAGTCAGAAGAAGGCGGAGAAGCTGACCATGACGCCTGCGCTGAACCGGGCCATCCATCGCTTCCTGGCGGATACCGAGAGTGCGCTGCTTGGCCTGCAGCCTGAGGACTGGCTCGGTATGACCACGCCGGTCAACGTGCCGGGCACGGTAGATCAGTACCCTAACTGGCGACGCAAGCTGAGCAAAACGCTGGAGGCGATCTTTGCGGACAAGGAGGTGAATACGCTGCTGAAGGTGGTCAGTGAGCAGCGTCAGTCAGGACAGAAAGGGCAATAAAAATAGCGCGGCAGTCAGGCTGCCGCGCTTTATCATCAGTAGAACGAGTGTTCGCCACGCTGATGCTCGGTAATATCCCGCACGCCTTTCAGTTCCGGGAAGGCAGCCAGCAGCTCTTTCTCGATACCATCTTTCAGGGTCACATCGATCATCGAACAGCCGTTACAGCCGCCGCCAAACTGCAGAATGGCGTAACCATCTTCGGTGATCTCCATCAGCGATACGCGACCGCCGTGGCCAGCGAGCTGTGGGTTGATCTGCGCCTGCAGCAGGTACTCAACGCGCTCAACCATTGGCGCATCATCAGAGACTTTGCGCATCTTGGCATTCGGCGCTTTCAGCGTCAGCTGAGAACCCAGATTATCAGTCACAAAGTCGATTTCCGCATCTTCCAGATAAGGTTTGCTCAGTTCATCAACATACGCTGAGAGCTTCTCGAACTTCAGTTCAGTATCGGTGGCTTCAACAGCATCGGGCGGACAGTAAGAGACGCCACACTCGGCTGTTGGCGTACCCGGGTTAATCACGAATACGCGAATCTGGGTGCCATCTTCTTGTTTGGATAGCAGTTTAGAAAAATGTTCCTGGGCAGAGTCAGTAATTCGGATCATGTCGATTGCTCAATAGTTGACTAATTTAGTTGGTTATAATACGCCCATCAATGACGCGCTACAAGGTACGGCACAGACACCAGACCTGCACGCTGGCAGCACCCTGCGCCAGTAAAAGACGACTGATTTCATCTACGGTACTGCCGGTGGTAATGACGTCATCCAGCAAAGCGATATGGCGTCCCTGCACCGCCATTTCAAGGCGGAAAGCACCGCGTAAGTTAGTGCGGCGCTGGCGGGCGCTGAGCTGATGCTGTAATGCGCCTCTGCGCGTGCGGGAAAGCCCTTCACGCCATTCACATCCCAGCCAGTGCGCCAGCGGTGCGGCCAGCAGGACAGTCTGGTTGAAGCCGCGCTGCCAGCGTCGTCGCTGGTGCAGCGGAACCGGCAGCAGCAGATCAGGACGCGGCACATCACCGCGTCGGTAAACATTAAGCCAGCTTAGCAAAATCAGCCGCGCCAGCATCACCCTGAGTGCGGTTATGTGAGAAAATTTAAGCTGATTAACCCACTGGCTGAACGGCAGACAATAGTCATTAACGCAGACCAGCGCCTGCCAGGCGGGCGGTTTAAGCTGGCAGCGGCCACAGGCGACCTTTTCTGATCCTGCCGGTAACCCACAGCGTGGGCAGAGCCGCGGTAATGGCGGTAATTTGCGTAAACATAAGCTGCAGATACCGTGCCGGGCTATCCGCAACGGCATCCGGCATAGCCAACACAGGGCGGGCATTGCTAGCATAGCGACCTCCTTATCATTTTCGGGATAGTAACTGATGACGTCGCTCTACTGGCACACCTGCGGAGAAGGAAAACGCGATCTTGTGCTGCTGCACGGATGGGGACTGAATGCCGAAGTCTGGCAAAGCATTATTCCGCGACTCAGCGCGCATTACCGTCTGCATCTGGTCGACCTGCCCGGTTATGGTCGCAGCCAGAACGTTGACGCGCTGACACTGGAGCAGATGGCTGAGCAGATAATGCCTTTCCTGCCACCGCAGGCCATTGTGGTGGGCTGGTCGCTGGGCGGACTGGTCGCGACGCAGCTTGCGCTGACCGCGCCAGAAAAGCTGGACGCCCTGATTACCGTTGCATCATCACCCTGTTTCACCGCCACAGAGCACTGGCCCGGCATTAAACCGGAAACGCTGCAGAACTTTCAGCAGATGCTCAGTAATGATTTTCAGCGCACGGTGGAGCGCTTTCTGGCGCTGCAGACGCTGGGCACCGAAACGGCGCGTGCCGATGCGCGACAGCTGAAAGAGGTGGTACTGTCACAACCCGTGCCGGCGGTGGCGGTGCTGGATGGCGGGCTCGACATTCTGCGTCAGGTCGACCTGCGCGACGCGTTACCGCAGATCACATTGCCGTTTTTGCGACTCTACGGGGCATTAGATGGTCTGGTGCCGCGTCGGATTGCTGCTGAGATCGATGAAATGTTGCCAGCCTCGCTCTCTGTGATTATCGAAAAAGCAGCACATGCACCTTTTATTTCTCATCCAGAGATGTTTTGTCAGCACATTATTAATTTTATCAGCAGTTTAGAGGGATAGTCGTGCTACGGGTTGGCAAAAATCGTTAACAGCATCAATACTTCTCTTTGTGAGCAAGGCCGCTGCAATTTTATGTGATTAGTCACGGAAATGACTATGCCGTTCCATACTGCCTTACGCGTTTAGCGGCTGCTTACATCTCACAATGGATCATGAATGAGGGTAAACATAATGAAGGTTTTTAAATGGGTTGTGGCTTCAATGATGATGGGCGCGATTTCATTTTCTGCGATGGCAGCGAAGGAAGTCACCAAAGAAGAAGTTAAGACAATGAACCTGCAGAAAATTGGCACCGTTAACACCACAGCGGAAACCACCTCGCCAATGGATGCTAAAAAAGTACTGTCTAAGCTCGCTGACGAAAAAGGCGGGAAATACTACCTGGTGATCGCCGGTCGCGAACACGGTAAATTCAGTGCAACGGCTGAAGTCTACAAGTAATTAACGCAGCCACATGAACTGCCAGGCATCCAGCTTAACCGGCTGGGTGCCATCAATCTTCTCTCCGCTCACCACATCCTGCAACGTATGCGCCACCGGCAATCGCGTTTCCACTGACCGGCCACTCAGATTAAACACGCATAGCAATCCGCCGCCGCTTTCTGGCTGATGACGGCTGAGCACCAGCAGGGCGTTTTCGCTGTCGTAGATCGTCATCGGATTATCAGGATGGAATGCGGGCTGACGACGACGCAGCTGGATCAACTGGCTGAGTCGGGTATAAATCTGCTGACGCAGCCAGTCACCACCCGCCAGGGCCGCCTCAATCTGCTGTAAATCATACTTCTGACGGTTAATCGCCCGGTTATGTCCGGCGGCCCGCACGCCATCATAATGGTTACGACCGCCCAGAATGCTCTGGATATAGATGGCCGGCACGCCAGGAAAGACCAGCAGAATCGCATGGGCCAGCAGGAAGCGTTTCAGCCGCGTGGCATCATCATCCGCTTCACGGTTCAGCGCATCCAGAAACGTGACATTAATTTCATAGGGGCTGGTGCTACCGTCAGGGTTATTTTTATAGGAGACCAGCGCGCCCTCCAGCGCCAGGTCGCGCACCAGCGACACAATCTCCACTTCAGACAGGATGCCGCGCGCCGGATTCAGCCCGATACCATCGTGTGACGCCAGGAAGTTGAAGAAAGTGGTGTCATTACTACTGAGATCCAATGAGCTGGCCCACTGCCGCAACGCGCGCGCCGAGCCGGTGTGAATGGCATGCAGCACCAGTGGCGGCAGCGAAAACTGATAAACCATCTGCGCTTCATCGTGCCCGTTGCCCAGGTAGCTGATGTTGTCCTGATGCGGCACGTTAGTCTCGGTAATAATCACCGTACCTGGCGCGACATGGTTGGCAATCGCGCGGAACAGCTTCACCAGTTGATGGGTCTTTTCCAGATGAATACAGCGCGTGCCTGGCGTTTTCCACATATAGCCGACCGCATCAAGGCGCACATAGTCGGCGCCACGGACCAGGTAGTCGAGCAACACGTTGACCATGCGCAACAATACCTCAGGATTGGCAAAGTTAAGATCAATCTGGTCGGCACTGAAGGTGGTCCAGATGAAGCGGGTATCACCATCCGCCATCTTAAACGGTGTCAGCAGCGGCGAGGTGCGTGGGCGCGTCACGGCGCTGAGATCCGTGGAGGGTGGCATGCTGATAAAGAAATCGTCCCAGCCGGGATCCTGCGCCAGAAAGTGGCTGAACCAGGCGCTTTTTGCCGACATATGGTTGCAGACGAAGTCGAACATCAGGCGGGTTTCCTGATGCAAACGCGAAATATCCTGCCAGTCGCCACACACCGGATCGACCTCGTGGTAATTAATCACCGAAAATCCGTCGTCGGACGACCAGGGGAAAAAAGGTAGCAGGTGAACCAACGGAAAGGTGGATTGCAGGTGCTGCTGATAGAAACGGGAAAAGGTATTGAGCGTGGGTTTATCGGTTTCACGAAACTGGTCGGCGTAGGTGATGAGCACCACATCCTGCTCATCCCAGTGGGCCTTGCGCGGCAGCTTAATCGCCTCGCGGGCTGTGGCAATGTCAGCCTTCAGGCGCGCTAAGGTCGCCTCCGGGAATGTGCCAGCATAAATCTTATCAATCAGATCGGTGATCGTTTCCATCGTGAATTGGGTGCCACAGCAGGTGTTGTTTTTATGACAGGCTTCTTTTTAGCGTAGCGCGATGATGGGGATTTTCAACCGGGGGAAAGCGTGTGAAGAGGGGGCCTGATGCGGCCCCCTGAAAAGCTTAGCGTTTTTTACCGAATGCCGCAGCCAGTGCATCACCCATTGCACTGTTGCCTGCGGATGCGCTGGCTGGACGCGGACGGCCTTTACCTGCAGCCGGACGTTTCTCTTCGCGCGGCGCGGCATTCTTCGCGCCACCCCGTGCATTGCCTTCGCCTGGCTGCTCATCAAGACGCATGGTGAGGGCGATACGTTTACGCTGGAGATCGACTTCCATCACTTTCACTTTGACGATATCGCCGGCTTTCACCACCTGATGGGGATCTTCCACGAAGCGATCAGAAAGCGACGAGATATGCACCAGGCCATCCTGATGCACGCCGATATCCACAAACGCACCGAAGTTAGTGACGTTGGTGACGGCACCTTCAAGGATCATGCCCGGCGTCAGATCGTTCAGTGTTTCAACGCCTTCCGCAAACTGCGCAGTCTTAAACTCAGGACGCGGATCGCGACCCGGTTTCTCCAGCTCTTTCATGATGTCGGTAACGGTCGGCAGACCAAAACGCTCATCAATAAAATCGCGCGGGCTGAGGTTACGCAGGCTGCCAGCATTACCCATCAGATCGCTGAGGGCCTGCTCGGTGGCGGCCAGAATACGTTCGACGACCGGATACGCTTCCGGGTGAACCGTTGAGGCATCCAGCGGGTTATCACCGTGGTTGATGCGCAGGAAGCCCGCACACTGTTCAAAGGCTTTTGGCCCAAGACGACTCACTTTCAGCAACTGCTGGCGGTTCTGGAAGCGGCCATTCTCGTCACGCCAGCCGACAATGTTCTGCGCCATCATGCGCGTCAGGCCCGCGACGCGGGTCAGCAGCGGCACCGAGGCGGTGTTGAGGTCAACGCCGACGGCGTTCACGCAATCCTCTACCACGGCGTCGAGTTTCTTCGCCAGCTGGCTCTGACTGACGTCATGCTGGTACTGACCGACACCGATGGATTTCGGGTCGATTTTCACCAGCTCAGCCAGCGGATCCTGCAGACGTCGTGCGATAGACACCGCGCCACGTAGTGAAACATCGAGATCCGGGAACTCCAGCGCCGCCAGTTCAGAGGCCGAGTAAACGGAGGCGCCGGCTTCACTGACAATGACTTTCTGCGCCGTCACCTGCGGGAACTGCTGCTGCAAATCCAGGAAGAAGCGCTCGGTTTCACGTGAGGCGGTTCCGTTGCCAATCGCCACCAGCTCAACCTGATGCTTAATGCAGAGCGCGGCGACGGCAGCGGCGGCTTTGGCAGTCTGGCCGGTGTGCGGATAGACGGTATCGGTCGCCACGACTTTACCGGTGGCATCGACCACCGCGACTTTAACGCCGGTGCGCAGGCCGGGATCCAGTCCCATAGTGGCGCGCATGCCCGCTGGCGCCGCCATCAGCAAATCGTGCAGGTTGCGGGCAAAGACGTTAATGGCTTCATCTTCTGCGCGTTCGCGCACTGTACCCATCAACTCCGTTTCAAGATGCAGCATCACCTTGATGCGCCACGTCCAGCTCACCACCGCTTTACGCCAGCTGTCGGCTGGCGCGTTGTTCAGGCGCAGATTCAGGTGTTCAGCGATCAGCGTTTCGCCGTGGCTTTCACGTGGTGCTTCATCAAACTGCGGGTCAGCATTCAGCGACAGTTGCAGTACGCCTTCGTTACGGCCACGCAGCATCGCCAGCGCACGGTGTGACGGCACACTGCTCAGCGCTTCGTGGTGGTCAAAGTAGTCACGGAACTTCGCGCCCGCTTCCTCTTTGCCTTCCACCACACGTGACACCAGATGGGCATTTTTCCACAGATAGTTACGCACTTTGGCCAGCAGCGCGGCATCCTCGGCGAAACGCTCCATCAGAATATAGCGGGCACCATCCAGCGCGGCACGGACGTCAGCAACGCCTTTGTCCGCATCGACATACTGTTCAGCAAGTTGCTCAGGGATGTGAGAGGGCTCCTGCCAGAGCGTGTCCGCCAGCGGTTCCAGACCGGCTTCAATAGCGATCTGTCCACGCGTCCGGCGTTTCTGTTTGTAGGGCAGGTAGAGGTCTTCAAGCTCGGTTTTGCTGAGGGTGGTGTTGATGGCGCGGGCGAGGTCGTCAGTGAGTTTTCCCTGATCGTCAATCGACTTCAGAATCGACTGGCGTCGATCTTCAAGTTCGCGCAGATAGCTGAGACGGGTTTCCAGCTGACGCAGTTGGGTGTCATCCAGCCCGCCGGTTACCTCTTTACGATAGCGTGCGATAAACGGCACGGTATTCCCTTCATCTAACAGGCGAACGGCGGCGTCAACCTGCTCTGGTCGCGCCTGTAGCTCACTGGCAATTATCTGGCTCAGAACTTTCATCATCAGGACTGTCTTGCTTTCCGGGTTGAGAAATAGCCGACAGTTATACGGATTGATGGTTAAAATTGCCAGAGAAGCGGGCGGCTTTCAGCGATAATCTGAATCGTTATTGCGGGTAGTCAATGGCGTTGACATACCACAGCGCCGGACCCACTGGGGTCTCAACAGTGGCGGCATCGCCGACCTCTTTTTTCAGCAGTGCCCGCGCCATAGGTGAGTCGATGGAAATGTAATCTTTGCGGCCAAAAATCTCGTCGTAGCCCACAATGCGGAAGCGTTTGAGGTCGCCCTCATCGTTTTCAATTTCCACCCAGGCACCAAAGAATACTTTGCCATCCTGCTGGGGTGAGTAATCAACGATTCGCAGCTGCTCAAGGCTTTTGGTCAGATAGCGTACGCGGCGATCAATTTCACGCAGCCGTTTTTTGTTGTACTGGTAGTCGGCATTTTCACTGCGATCGCCAAGGCTGGCAGCCCAGGTGACTTTCTTTGTCACTTCCGGTCGCTCTTCACGCCATAAATAGTCGAGTTCCGCTTTCAGTTTGTCGAAGCCTTCGCGGGTAATGAGTCGGGTTTTCATGCTATACCGGCCAGAGAGATCTAAAGAGCGACAGTGTAAGGCAAAGAGGGCGCGGCAAAAAAGAGTCGGGGAAAGGGTTTTTAAAGGTTAAAAACCCACGTTGATTTCCCCGGCGGCGAAAGGGTTGGTGCTGTGATTGAAATAGAGCCAGTCATCTGAAGCCGGCGAAAAAGCGTGCGTAAACTTATTTTCCGGCGTGGGTCGCCGTGGTGGTCGATGTGCCGGTGCTGTGACCGTCACCGCCGCCGCCGCCCATGGTGGCCAGTGCTACGCCCAGCAGGGCTGCGACTGCGCCAACACCGATGGCGTTAGAGTTACCTTGTGCTGTTGTTGTTGCTGCTGCGCCGGCCGCTTCACCGGTTGCAGTGGCTGCATAACCTGGGCTGACGCTGCCTAATGCCAGCGCGCTCAGCAGTAAAATTGTTTTTTTCATTGTATGTAATCCCCGTTGAGACATCGAATGTTGCCTGAGCAGTCTGGTTTAAAACGGGGAAGGCGAAAAGTTGGCTTTACTGATTGATTTAAAGGACTTTAATTACAACTGGCCTTGCTGATGGCACGACTGAAACTAATCCGAGAGGAGCGTCGGGCATTATGCGGGGTTGCTGGAATATTATGCTCCCTGACAGCGGTTGAGGTAGATTATCTGGAGCATATTCACAGTGATGGCTGATCATTAAGTCAAATTATCTGCTAACTCACTGAATTAATACATTGATTAAAAGCTGGCACGCTTCCAACGCCAGCGATTCAAAGAAACAAGGCCGTTTTTTCAGATTTGCCGTATCGGCTGTCGGGCGGGGTTAAAAGCGCTAAAACTGACCCTGAAACGCCTTAAATCAAATATAAGCCCCTGTTTAATATGCTTTGTAACAATTTTGGCTAGAATATAAACCAATAATGACTGTCACTATAAGGCATCTTTTTTTAACAATGTTGGTTCAGGCAATAGCGCCTTTGGGAGTTGAAAATGCAAGAGAACTACAAAATTCTGGTCGTCGATGACGATATGCGTCTGCGTGCACTGCTTGAACGCTATCTCACCGAGCAGGGCTTTCAGGTGCGCAGTGTCGCTAATGCTGAGCAGATGGATCGCCTGTTAACCCGTGAATCCTTCCATCTGATGGTGCTCGACCTGATGTTGCCAGGTGAAGATGGCCTCTCTATCTGCCGTCGTCTGCGCAGCCAGAGCAACCCGATGCCGATCATTATGGTGACGGCTAAGGGTGAAGAAGTGGATCGTATCGTGGGGCTGGAGATCGGCGCTGACGACTATATTCCCAAACCGTTTAACCCGCGTGAGCTGCTGGCGCGTATCCGGGCGGTACTGCGTCGTCAGGCCAATGAACTGCCAGGCGCACCTTCGCAGGAAGAGGCGATTATTGCCTTTGGCAAATTCAAACTGAACCTCGGCACTCGCGAGATGTTCCGTGAAGATGAGCCGATGCCGCTGACCAGCGGTGAGTTTGCCGTGCTGAAAGCACTGGTAAGCCACCCGCGTGAGCCGCTGTCTCGCGACAAGCTGATGAACCTGGCGCGTGGCCGTGAATACAGCGCCATGGAACGTTCGATTGACGTTCAGATCTCCCGCCTGCGTCGCATGGTGGAAGAGGATCCAGCGCATCCGCGTTATATTCAGACCGTCTGGGGTCTGGGCTACGTCTTTGTGCCGGACGGCAGTAAAGCATGAAGCGACTGCGCTTCTCGCCACGGAGTTCGTTTGCCCGCACCCTGCTGCTGATCGTTACCCTGCTGTTCGTCAGCCTGGTAACGACCTATCTGGTGGTGCTGAACTTCGCCATTCTTCCCAGTCTGCAACAGTTCAATAAGGTGCTCGCTTACGAAGTTCGTATGCTGATGACCGACCGGTTGCAGCTGGAGGATGGCACGCAGCTGGAAGTGCCACCGGCGTTTCGCCGGGAAATCTATCGCGAACTGGGGATCTCGCTCTACACCAATGCAGCAGCAGAGGAGAGCGGATTGCGCTGGGCGCAGCATTATGAATTCCTGAGCGAGCAGATGGGACAGCAGCTTGGCGGTCCGACCGATGTCCGGGTTGAGGTTAACAAAAACTCGCCGGTGGTCTGGCTGAAAACCTGGCTGTCGCCCGACATCTGGGTGCGGGTGCCGCTGACTGAGATTCATCAGGGCGACTTCTCCCCGCTGTTCCGCTATACCCTGGCGATTATGCTATTGGCGATAGGCGGTGCCTGGCTGTTTATCCGTATCCAGAACCGACCCCTGGTGGATCTGGAGCACGCCGCCCTGCAGGTCGGGCGCGGGATTATTCCGCCGCCGCTGCGCGAGTATGGCGCGTCAGAAGTGCGATCGGTGACCCGTGCCTTTAACCAGATGGCAGCGGGGGTGAAGCAGCTGGCGGATGACCGCACGCTGTTAATGGCGGGCGTCAGCCACGATTTGCGAACGCCGCTGACCCGTATTCGCCTCGCCACCGAGATGATGAGCGAGCAGGATGGCTATCTTGCCGAATCGATTAATAAAGATATCGAAGAGTGCAACGCCATCATTGAGCAGTTCATCGACTATCTGCGTACTGGTCAGGAGATGCAGACCGAGCGCGCGGATCTGAACAGCGTGCTGGGCGAAGTGGTGGCGGCTGAAAGTGGCTATGAACGTGAAATCGAAAATGCAGTGATGCCGGAAGAGCTTATGCTGGATATCAACCCGCTGTCGATTAAACGGGCGCTGGCTAACCTGGTGGTTAATGCCGCGCGATATGGCAATGGCTGGATCAAGGTCAGCAGCGGACGGGAACTGCATCGCGCGTGGTTTCAGGTAGAAGATGATGGCCCTGGCATCAAGCCGGATCAGCTGGCGCATCTGTTCCAGCCGTTTGTGCGGGGCGACAGTGCCCGCAGCACCAGCGGTACCGGTCTCGGTCTGGCGATTGTACAGCGTATTATCGATGCTCATCAGGGCTCGCTGGAGATTGGCGAGAGCGAGCGCGGAGGTTTGCGTATTCGTGCCTGGTTGCCGTTAGTGGAAAGCATGGCGCTGAGCCACAACAACGGCAGCAACAGCGTGTCGGGATAAAAAAACGGCGCGGCACTGTTATTGCCGCGCCGGTTCTTTTAGCGTTGCGGGCCCGCTTTCACCAGCGCAGCACCTGCGGCGTTATCGGTGTACTTGTCGAAGTTATCAATAAAGCGCTGTGCCAGACCCTCGGCAGCAGCGGTCCACTTCTCTTCACTCTCCCAGCTACGACGCGGATCCAGCGTGTCACTATCCAGCTCGCCCAGCGCAACCGGCATCTGCAGATTAAAGATCGGCAGCGTTTCCGTTGGCGCATCATCCAGCTCACCCGCCAGGATCGCATTGATGATGGCGCGGGTATTCTTCAGTGAGATGCGTTTGCCGCTGCCGTTCCAGCCAGTGTTCACCAGGTAAGCCTGCGCACCGGACGCTTCCATTCGCTTCACCAGCACTTCAGCGTACTGCGTCGGATGCAGCGTCAGAAATGCCGCGCCGAAACAGGCGGAGAAGGTTGGGGTGGGTGCCGTCACGCCACGCTCGGTACCGGCCAGTTTGGCCGTAAATCCTGACAGGAAATGATACTGTGTCTGCTCCGGCGTCAGACGTGAAACCGGTGGCAACACGCCAAACGCATCGGCGGTAAGGAAAATCACTTTCTTCGCGTGGCCCGCTTTTGAGACCGGCTGCACGATATTGTCGATGTGATTGATCGGATAGGAGACGCGGGTGTTTTCCGTTTTGCTGCCATCTGCGTAATCAACGCTGCCATCTTCGCGTACCACCACATTTTCCAGCAGCGCGTTGCGGCGAATGGCGCGGTAGATCTCCGGCTCAGCCTGCTCAGAGAGGTTGATGGTTTTGGCGTAGCAACCGCCTTCAAAGTTAAACACGCCATCATCGTCCCAGCCGTGTTCATCATCGCCAATCAACTGGCGATCAGGATCGGTGGAGAGGGTGGTTTTGCCGGTACCCGAAAGGCCAAAGAAGACCGCCACATCACCTGCTTTACCCACGTTAGCAGAGCAGTGCATGGAGGCGATGCCTTTCAGCGGCAGCAGGTAGTTCATGATGGCGAACAGACCTTTCTTCATCTCGCCGCCGTACCAGGTTCCGCCAATCAGCTGCATACGCTCAGTCAGATTGAAAGCGACAAAGTTCTCTGAGTTAAGACCCTGCGCCTGCCAGTCAGGATTGGTGCATTTAGCTCCGTTCATCACCACAAAGTCAGGTTTGAAGTCGGCCAGCTCAGCATCGTCAGGCTGGATGAACATATTCTTCACGAAGTGCGCCTGCCAGGCGACCTCGGTGACGAAACGTACGCTCAGACGTGAATCGGCATTGGCCCCGCAGAACGCATCCACAACAAACAGACGCTTGCCGGAAAGCTGGCGGGTGACGCAGCTTTTCAGTGCGTTCCAGGTCTCCTGCGACAGAGGCTGATTGTCGTTTTTGCCGGTGCCCTGGTCGTTCCACCACAGGGTATCGCGCGTGGTGTCATCACGCACAATGTACTTATCCTTAGGCGATCGCCCGGTGAAAATCCCGGTGTCTACTGCAATCGCGCCGCTCTGCGTCAGGGTGCCACGAGCAAAACCTTCGAGGTCCGGGCGCGTCTCTTCCTGAAATAGTGTGTCGTAATCAGGGTTGTAAACCACTTCCGTGGTATCCACGATGCCCAAAGCGGCAAGGTCTTGCGAGGTCAGGCCGTTAACGCGCATTTTACTGCTCCTTAAATCGGTGTCTGTTCTGCAAAGCAGAGATAGGTTGGGATCGTGCCAACCGGCTGTTGCATCAGGTGCGGCGAATCACTGACAGTCCACTGCGCTTCGTCACGACAGCCTGCAAAGAGAACCGGACTTTTCAGGGCATCTGCCTCTGGCTTCCGGGCGTTTGCACGATCGCGCGCAGTTTACTCTTCTGCGTTACGGGAAAAAGGGCAGTGATCTAAAAATGCGACTCAGGGCGCGTTAAGGCTATGTTTCGAACGTTTAAAAGATGTTATGAAAGTAAAAAAAGATAATTTGTCTGGAAAATTATGGGGATAGGAAAGGGGGAGAGGAGAAGGGGCGGCAGACGCCGCCCGAACAATCAAATCAATGCAGACGGTCATCATTCTCAAGGGAGTGGCTGCGAATACCGGCGATATCGACAGCATCAAACACGTAGTTTGAACCGCAATAGTCACAGTGCATGTCGATTTTGCCATCTTCCGCGATGATCTCGTCCACTTCTTCCTGTGGCAGCGTAGTCAGCACTTCGCCACAACGTTCACGCGAGCAGGTGCATTTGTAGATCACCGGCTGCGGATCGTAGAGGGTGACCTCTTCCTGATGATAGAGACGCCAGAGCGCTTCATTCGCCGGCAGATCGATCAGCTCTTCTGTTTTAATGGTTTCGGTCAGCGTCGCAAGGTGCTCGAAGACCTCTTTCTCTGTGTCCTGCGCGGGCAGCACCTGCAGCAGAATACCGGCGGCGCCTTTGTCGCTGGTGCGGATAAACAGACGCGTTGGCAGCTGCTCTGAGCGCATGAAGTAATCTTCCAGGCACGCAGCCAGGGTTTCACCTTCCAGCCCGACCACACCCTGGTAACGTTCACCCTTTTCAGGCGAAATCGTGATTACCAGATAACCGTTGCCGACCATGCTTTTCAGGGTGCTGTCGTCCGGGATGTCGCCTTTGATACGCGCTACGCCCCGCAGCTCCTGATTGTTGTTGCCGTTAATCACGGCCAGCGACAGCGGACCGTCACCCTGCAGCTGTACGGTGATTTCGCCATCAAACTTCAGCGTGGCGGTCAGCAAGCTGGTCGCTACCAGCATCTCACCCAGCAGCGTTTTAACCGGTGCCGGATAGTCGTGATTTTTCACGGTTTCACGCCAGGTGTCAGAGACGTTCACCAGCTCGCCGCGCACGGCGGCATTTTCAAACAGATAACGGTGCAGTTGATCCTGGACTGACATATTTTTTCTCTCACTGGAACGGGGCGACGGTGCGTCAGCGAAGACGGCGTTATTCATCGCCCGATAATTTAAACTTCATCAAATCGCGACGCTCTTTTTTGTCAGGTCGCCGATCGGGATGGGGCATAGTCAGCGCATTGAGTTTGCGCGCCTGCGCCATTTTTTCGCGTTTTTCAATACTGGCATCGGTTTCGCGATAGAGCTGCTGGGCCTCACTGGCGGGACGGCGCTGGGCGCTGATATCCGCCACGATCACGGTGCGTTCATCATTGCCCTGACGCAGTGTCAGTTCCGCATTCAGTTCCACCACTTTGCCGGGTTTGCTGCGCTGGCCGTTGTAATGGACTTTGCCGCCTTCAATCATCTCCCGCGCAATCGCCCGGGTTTTGTAGAAGCGCGCGGCCCACAGCCACTTGTCGAGGCGGACCTCTTCGCTGCTTTTCTCTTTCATTGCTGCTCCTGACTCAGATCAGCGTCCGGTAATCGCCAGTGGCCCGGTGACGCTGAAAGATTTGCTCAGGACGACCCGAATCAGGGTTCTTCACGCCTAAGCACCAGCCGATGCCCCATAACGTTGCAGCATCCAGAATCACTTCGTTGTCATCGATAAACAGCGTGCGCGCCGCAGAAAAGCCGGTGTGCTGTTGTACCGCCTGCCATAAACGTTGGTCTTCTTTCGGATACCCAAAGGTATGGGTGGAAAGTAATAAATCAAGGTGCGGCGCTAAACCTGTCTGCGCCAGTTTGACGTCCAGATTGTAAGGATGCGCGTTGGTCAGCAGGATGGTGGACTTGCCCGCGCGACGCAGCGCCTGCAAAAAAGGCAGCGTATCGTCACGCAGGGCAATTAGGCTGCGCATCGCCAGCGTCATGGCACGGATATCAAGCTTCAGCGCGTCTGCCCAGTAATCCAGACAATACCAGTTTAGCGTATGGGCGACGGCCTGATATTTTTCCGCAATGATCGCGTCGGCTTCCGCCCGGCTGATGCCGCGTTGCTGGCTGAGCTGTTCAGGCACATGCTCCAGCCAGAAGTGACGATCAAACGCCAAATCCAGCAGCGTGCCATCCATGTCGAGCAGCACGGTATCAATCTCAGACCAGTTGAGCATCCAGGTTCACCCTGTGAAAAAACCGGGCGACAGGGTAGCACAGAAGGGCAGGACTCAGAATATCGAGCGCACACCCTGCAAAGTGCCAAGGTTATGGTTGAAACACTTTTCATAATACTGCTGGATATCGATCATGCGCTGGCGATTACGGTGCATGCGGCGAAGCGCCAGTAAGCCGTTAATTATCCCACAGGTCAGCAGCATCAGAAGCAGCAATACGGTGCCGAGATAGCGCCACTGCGCCATGGCATCCGGTTCATTGTGCAGGACAATGTGACGCGTGCCGTTGGCATCCGTTGAAATGCTGGTGATGATGCCGCTGGCGCTGAAAGGTGTATGCAGCAGTACGGTGGAGAGTCGTTGCAGCTCACGCCACTGAGAAGGCGGATCGAGATCAAACAGCGATACGGTGGGCTGCGGCTGATTCACTAACTGGCGACCTTCGTCGCTGACGATCAGGAATCCCCCTGGCGGCGGGCTGTTAAGATTTTCTGCCGCCCGACGGGTTTCGCGGAAAAAGAAGGTGGATGTAGCGGTATTAACCAGGTTTTCCAGCGCTTCCGCACTCACCGGGCGCAGCAGCACATTCATGCCGTTTAACTGACCAGAATCTGCCCGACGCATCAAAGCTTCCCAGTCTTTGGCATTGCCAAGGTTTACCAGGGCGTTTTTCAGCCGCATACAATCCTGCGGCTGATTGCAGAGATCCTGCGTTTTCATCACCAGATCTGAGAAGTCATCCAGCAGAATCATTCCGGACTTTTGAATCGCGGAAGCCAGCTGTGGGTTCAGTTTAGGGTCAGTATTGGTTTCGGGATGCAGCTGCTTTGTGGTGGTCTCCAGCAGCGCCGCCGCTTTATCAATAATGTCCGATTGCGGCTGCGGCAGTGGCGTCGCGTTATTCCAGTAGATCGCCGAACAGTCGAACGGCATGTAGGCGTAGCTGCGGTTGCTCTGATAGTTGTCCGGCACTGAACACATACCGGTGCCACTCACTTTGAGGTTGTCGCCAATGTTCAGTGCCACGTTGCTGAGCTTATCAACGCTGCTGACCTCCAGGCTGTCGGTGCCTCTTGCCCAGGCCAGACTCAGTTTAATCGGCATCGTGAGCGGGATCCAGGTGACCAGCATAGTCAGCACCAACAGTGAACCACACGCCAGCACCACGTTTTTCCGCCAGCGCTGGATAGGGAAGTTTTTGACCTCATCCTGTAGCGACAGGAAGCGACCCTGACGCACCACCTGACGATTAAGGTAGATCTCGACATCCGTTACCTGACCGAGATCGTGTGCGACGTAAGGCTGCCAATGTGGCGGATAGGCAAGGTCAATAATGCCCAGCGTGATATTGCTCTGCTCCTGGTTCGATTCACTGAACAGACCCCAGCGTTTTGGTGCGCCGCGCAGGCAGTGTATATCACGCAGCCCGCGCTCGCCGGGAATGCGATAAAGCAGCCAGAGGCTGGCGCCAATCATTAATGTCCCCGTCAACACCAGCCAGATCATCAGCGTGGCAGGCACTAACAGGCTGAAGAAGAACAGTAAGAAGGCCAGAGAGATCGTCACCGCTTCACGCGTGCCGTCTGGCCGCGACAGACGATACTCTTCTGGCGTCTCTTTACGCACCTGCAGCAGCTCAACATTTTCTGTTTCTGCTTTGCGGATTGAGGCGTTGGTGGACACCGGACGCATGAGCACAGGCAGCGATTGCTGATCCACAGCGTAATCAACCAGCGAGTGGCCGTTCAGCGAGATCACCAGCGGAATAGATTGGGTGCGGATTAACTCCACATAGTTTTCGTCGGTAATGTACTGTTCCCACAGCGGCGGCAGATGAACTTCAACCTCATCCAGGTAATAGCGCCATTTATGGGGATCGTCTGTAGAGAGGCCGTAACGGGTAATTGCGCGGGTAACCGGATAGACATTGTTGCTCTGCGCTGTCAGCGTCAGCCGTTCAGACGCGCTTCGCTTATGGGTAGTGACAGGCGTACTAAGTTGTTTTTCCAGCGCGGCGACATACTTATCGACAGCCTCACGTTCCTGCGGAGAGAGCTTACGGCAGGGCGGACTGATGAATGGCAGTGGTTTCGCCAACGGCGGACGATGCCGCATAGCGTACCAAAACCCCATGCCTGCCAGGATTGAACAGGTCAGCACTATGGCCAGGATCATCAAGATTGTGCTCATGCTCTGCTCAATTCAGCCAAAATGCTGCCTTCACTTTAAACTTTCGCTCCCGGTTATGCTCACTATAAAAGAGACATTCCGAAAGATTATATAACCCTGAGGAGTCAGACACCCGATGAAATAGTGCCAGCGTATATCTGATTGGCATTTGTTAAACCCTGCCTTGTCCGAATGGTAACCGGCACAGACTGGATTAAATATCGGTATTATCTGAAACTTATCGCAGCGTATTGACTAATGCAAATTTAGTCTTAACTGATAACTAAAGCCTGTTATTCATCCGACTGAATCTGTGCAACGATAACGTCACTGTCTGACTGTCGCACAATTGCCTGCGGTTAGGTATGCTAATTCGCTACTGATAGCTGGCGCAGAATAATTTGAGGCTGATATGAAAATTCCAAAAAAACCTGACATCCTCAATATCACCGCCGTGGCACGTTCACGGTTATTCACTATCGAGTCGGTTGATCTGGCTTTCAGCAATGGTGCACATCGCGTCTATGAGCGGATGAAGCCTTCAGAGCGCGAAGCGGTGATGATTGTGCCGATTATTGATGATCATCTGATCCTGATTCAGGAGTACGCCGTCGGACTGGAAACCTATGAACTCGGCTTCCCGAAAGGGCTGATCGATGCAGGCGAAACCGTGAATGAAGCGGCGGTGCGCGAACTGAAAGAAGAAGTCGGCTTTGGTGCAGATCAGCTGACCACGCTGGGCAAGCTCACCATGGCACCTTCTTACTTTTCCAGCAAAATGAATATTGTGATCGCGGAAGGTCTCTATGCTGAAAAGCTGGAGGGTGATGAGCCGGAGCCGCTGATTATCCACCGCTGGCCGCTCAGCGATATGCTGTCGCTGCTGGACGAACCCGATTTCCGCGAGGCGCGTAATGTCAGTGCACTGTTTATGGCGCGCGAATGGCTGGTGAAACAGGGACGGCTGCGTTACTGAACAGGATGCTTTAATGAATAAAAAAGCCGACAGATGTCGGCTTTTTTTATCGTGCAATAACAGGGATCACATCAGAACAGTTCGTGACTCTCGCCGTTATCCATAATAGTGGTACCCACATCGTGAACCGAATATTCGGTCGGCTGGGTACCATTGATGAAGTACTCCTGACGCGTGTTACCGCCGCCATTTGCCAGCTTGCCGGTACTGCGATCGATTGTCACCGTGACGACGCCATCCGGCGGTGTCAATGGCTGCACCGGTACACCGTCCAGCGCGCTCTTCATGAACTCATCCCATGCCGGTTGCGCACTCTTCGCGCCACCTTCATAGCCCGATATCTGATCGGGAATCGCGCCGGAAAGCGTACTGCGGCCCAGATTACGGCGCGCATCATCAAAACCGATCCAGACGGAGGTCACTACGCCAGGGCCGTAACCCGAGAACCAGGCATCTTTCGAGCTGTTGGTGGTACCGGTTTTCCCGCCGATATCATTACGTTTAAGGTCACGTCCGGCACGCCAGCCCGTTCCCATCCAGCCCGGTTCGCCAAAGATATTACTGTTCAGCGCGCTCCTGATGAGGAAGCTGAGCGGCGTATTGATCACGTGAGGTGCATATTGCTGATCGCCCTGCTGAGCCTGAGCAGGAACCTGCTCCAGTTCAGGCTGAGGAACTGCCTGATTCTGGTTGTTATTTGAGGCAGCAACGTTCTCAACACTCTCTTCATTCAGCGCCAGCGCTTTTTTGGTCTCACCATAAATCACCGGCAGATTGCACTGCGGACAGGCGATCTTCGGTTTCTCTTCAAAGACGGTGCCGCCCTGTTCGTTCTCAATCTTCGTAATGAAGTAAGGATCAACCAGGAAGCCGCCATTCGCCATCACGGAGTAGCCACGCACCACCTGTAATGGGGTGAATGAGGCCGCACCCAGTGCCAGCGACTCGGTGTGAACAATGTTCTGCGCCGGGAAACCAAAGCGCTGCAGATACTCTGCGGCATAATCCACGCCCATCGCACGCATCGCACGCACCATCACGACGTTTTTCGACTGACCTAATCCCTGACGCAGACGAATCGGACCATCGTAAGTTGGCGGTGAGTTTTTCGGACGCCAGTCTGCACCCGCACCTGCATCCCAGCGTGAAATCGGCACATCGTTCAGGATGGAGGCGAGCGTCAACCCGCGATCCATGGCGGCGGTATAAAGGAAAGGCTTGATGTTAGAGCCGACCTGGCGCAGTGCCTGGGTCGCACGGTTAAACATGCTCTGGTTAAAGGCAAAACCACCTACCAGCGCGCGCACCGCACCATCATTTGGATCCAGTGAGACCAGTGCCGAGTTCACATCCGGCACCTGACCCAGCCACCAGTCGTCACCCACTTTACGCACCCAAATCTGCTGGCCAGCCTGCAAGACCTGCGTCACACTTTTCGGCGTCGGGCCCTGCACGGTGTCAGACTTATAAGCACGCGCCCAGCGCACACCGGCTAATGACAGCGACACATTGCTGCCATCCTGCATCATAACGGTCGCTTCATCGCTGCGTGCTTCCGTTACGACGGCCGGGTGGAGCGGGCCATAAACCGGCAGCACCTTCAGCGCTTTCTCGATCTTCGTCTGATCCCAGGCCGGTTCACCCACTTTCCACAGCACGCTGGTCGGGCCGCGATAACCATGACGCATATCGTAGGCCATGACGTTATTGCGCACCGAGGTCTGCGCGGCTTCCTGCAGACGACGAGTCACGGTGGTGTAAACCTTGTAACCGTCGGTGTAGGCATTATTGCCGTAGCGTTTCACCATCTCCTGACGCACCATCTCGCTGAGATAAGGGGCAGAGAAGGCGATTTCCGGGCCATGATACTTCGCCACCAGCGGTGTATTACGGGCCTCGTCATATTGCTGCTGCGTGATGTAATGCTGATCCAGCATACGCGCCAGTACCACGTTGCGGCGCGACAGGGCGCGGCTCGGCGAGTAAAGCGGGTTAAAGGTAGACGGCGCTTTCGGCAGACCGGCAATCATCGCCATCTCACTCAGCGACAGCTGGTCAACGGGCTTACCGAAATAGACCTGTGAGGCGGCACCGACGCCATAAGCGCGATAGCCCAGGTAGATCTTATTCAGGTAGAGCTCAAGGATTTCATCTTTATTCAGCAACTGCTCAATGCGGATCGCCAGGAACGCTTCCTTTATTTTTCGCATCAGGGTGCGTTCCGGACTCAGGAAGAAGTTACGGGCCAGCTGTTGAGTGATGGTACTTGCACCCTGTGAAGCATGACCGGAGACCAGTGCAATGCTGGCGGCACGGAAAATACCCACCGGATCAACACCATGGTGCTCATAAAAACGGCTGTCCTCGGTCGCAATAAACGCTTTCACCATGACAGGTGGCACTTGCTGCAGAGTCAAAGGGATACGGCGCATTTCGCCATACTGGGCGATCAGGTCGCCATCGGCGCTGTAAACCTGCATAGGGGTTTGCAGACGCACATCTTTCAGCGTGTTCACGTCGGGCAGCTGTGGCTCTATGTATTTGTATAAACCATAAATCGAGCCAGCTCCCAACAGGATGCAACACACTGTAAGGATTAATAAATACTTTACGAACTTCACCTGGAATTTCCCATCTGTTGTCGTTTGAGCAGTTTATAAACAACCGCGCGGTAGTATAAAGGCAAGCCAGACGCTTTGATATGTCCATTTTCCCGGACGATAAGGAGATCGCGCGCATGGCTTTTCATACCTGGCAAATTGGGCTGGATATTCAGAATAGGCAGATTTGCGCCCTGGCCCTCCAGCCTCGTCGTGATGGCTGGCAGCTACGCCACTGGTGGCAGCAGCGGCTGCCGCAAGATACGTTAAGAAACGGCGTGCTGCAATCTTCGCCTGAATTACTGGCGGCCTTAACGGCCTGGCGTCAGCGGTTGCCGCGTCGTTATTCGCTGCGTGTCGCACTGCCCGCCCGGCTGGTGTTACAGCGCCAGCTCCCCCTGCCTGCGCAGGCGCTGAACGAACCCGCACTGGGGCATTACGTACAGGCGGCCGCGCGCCGTCTCTTTCCTCTGGAGCCTACTGCGCTGGCGCTGGATTATCGACCGGATGCAAAGCGTGATCAGCTCTGCGTCACGGCAGCGCGGCTGGAGATTATCGATCAGTGGGCAGCGCCACTGTTACAGTCAGGATTAAAGCCGCAGGTGTTTGAACTGACCACTGACGCGTTGAAGCGATTAGCCCGGCAGGCAGCACTGAAGTCCGGCGCGGTACTGGTTCTGCAGCAGGATAACCGCTGGCTCTGGAGCGATGCGCACTCAGCGGCTGACATCGGCGAAGTCGCCACACTGGCGGCCCTGCGGCAGCAGGCTTTCCCCGACGCCAGTTTTGTTGCCTGGTGCGCCGCAGAGCCGGGTGTACTGCCCGCCGACGCCACCGGCTTTTCCCCTTTTGATCTCTTTTACTATAAGCAACCTCCCTTGCCGGAAAACCCGGGAGCCTTTGCGCTGGCGGCCGGGCTGGCGCTTCGTGATGGAGATGAATAATGGTGGCGGTTAATCTGCTGCCCTGGCGGCAGCACCGTCGGCAGCAGCAGCAGCGGCAGAGTCTGGTGATGCTGTTACTGATGCTGGGTACGTTGTTTCTGGTTGTTGTGCAACAAACCTGGCAGATCTATCAGGCGCGTCAGCAGGTGGCGCAGACGCGCAGTTTACAGCAGCAGGCGCTGGACGCTCTGGGACAACAACTCGCGCAGCAAAAGCAGTTACTCGCCCGGCTCGCCGTCGTACAAAAACAGCAGGCAAAGCAGCGTCAGCAGGCCGTGCAACTGGCTGCCTGGCAGCAGTTCTGGCTCAATTTACCCGTGTTGATGCCCGATTCCGCCTGGCTGACCCGTCTGGAGAAGCGTGACAATCATCTGACTCTGGAGGGCCAGGCGCAGGATATGGCCTCGGTCCGGCAATTCCGCCAGCAGTTAACTACGGTCGCCCTGCTGGATCAGGTTAAGCAGGGCGGTGTAAAGCGGCAGGCCGATGGCAGTTATCGTTTTTCACTGCGGGCATCGGTCCAGGCGGTGGCTGATGAATGAGTGGTGGGAGCGGTGGTGGCAGATGGCCGCGCTTCCGCGTTACGGCTTGCTCGCCGCCCTCGCATTCTGCCTGCTCCTGCTCTCGTGGATTCTCTGGCTGCGGCCACAGCAGCAGGCGCTGACAACTGAAAAGGTGGCGCTGTTGCAGTTGACCCGTACCCTGCAGCAGCGCCAGCAGCAGTGGCGTCAGCATCCTGATAATGAGGTGTTGCAGGTGCAACTGGCGGAAATTCAGCGTGCCCGGTCTGTATCTGGCACATCAGGCCTGGCACTGGAAGCGATTCTGGCGGCACGTCGTAACCAACTGGAAGAGTGGCAGCCGGATGCACCCTCCCGCGTGCTGACGCTGCATCTGCAGTGGCCGGCATTCCAGTCGCTTTTTGCCGAGCTTGCCGATGCCTCCGCACCGTTTCCGGTGCATTTCCTGCTGCTGGCGCAGCCGCAGTTCCTGATCGCTCAACTCTGGCTGGAATCTGACGATGCGCCATAGCCTGCTGATTTTACTGCTGTGCTGTAGCAGTGTGGTGGCGCGTGATCCGTTCAGGCCGGTTGCCGGTTCAGTGTGTGAAGCGTCAGTGGAACCGCTCACTGGCTGGCGTCTGCAGGGGATCATTGGCCGGGAGGCGCATTTCCATGCCTGGCTGATTGGTCCGCATAAAGAGATTGTCATCGCCCGCATCGGCAAACCTTTTCCTGTAGCGCCCTGGCAACTCACTGACATGACCCGCCGCAGCATCACCTTAGCGGTGCAAAACAGCTGCACCGCACAACAGACTACATTCTATTTAAAAGGACGTTCGTATGGTTTGGATAGCCACTCTGCTGCTGGTCATCAGCTGCCTGCTGCCGGTTTACGCCGCTGATGAGGAACCGCTCAGCCTGACATTTGATAATGCACCGGTAGAGCGTATTTTGCAGGCACTGGCTGATTATCAGCAGTTCAATCTGATGATTGCGCCAGAGGTGGAAGGTTCGTTATCGCTGCGGCTGGATAACCTGCCGTGGCATCAGGCGCTGGAGCTGGTGGCGCGCATGGCAAAGCTGACGCTGATTGAACAGGATAATGTCCTGCTGGTCTATCCGGAAAGCTGGCAACAGGCGCAACAGCAGGCTCGTGCGGCTGAGCAGCAGGCGCAGTTGCAGCAGGTACCTTTGCAGCAGCGCGCGGTCACATTGCGTTATGCCAGCGCCAGCGAGGTGCATGCCAGTCTGCTGAGTGAGCGGCAGTCGCTGATGACGGCGCGCGGCAGCGTGACAGTCGATAAACGGACCAATGCGCTGTTACTGCGCGATACCGCAGCGGCTTTAAAAGAGACAGAACGCTGGATACGGGCGCTGGATCTGCCACTGGAGCAGATTGAGCTCTCAGCGCATATCGTTACCATCAGCGAAGAGCATTTGCAGGAGTTGGGGGTGAAGTGGGGATTGCAGGCGGGTGACGCCGCAGTGACTGACATTCTGCACCATCCCCGTCTGGATATCCCGCTGGCGTTGAGTTCACCCGGCATCAGCGTGGGGATGGCGCTGGCGCGTATAGGCGGCCAGCTTCTGGATCTGGAGTTAAGCGCGCTGGAACAGGAAAACCAGATTGAAATCATCGCCAGTCCGCGCCTCTTTACCTCACATCAGCAGACCGCATCGATTAAGCAGGGCACGGAGATTCCTTATGAAGTGTCAGCAGGAAACAGCGGGGCAACCAGTATTGAGTTTAAAGAAGCGGTGCTGGGCATGGAGGTGACACCGACCCTTTCCGGTAATGGCCGCATCCAGCTGAAAATTCGTATCAGCCAGAATATGCCGGGTCGCAGCATCAGAACCGGTGACAGCAACATATTATCCATTGATAAACAGGAAATTGAGACTCAGGTCACGGTCAGTGACGGGCAAACACTGGCGTTAGGGGGTATCTTTCAGCAGCAGCGTAGTCGTGGCGAGAATAAGGTGCCGCTACTGGGAAATGTGCCGCTGATTGGCGGGTTATTTCGCCAGCAATCTGAGCAGCGCAAAAAAAGAGAGCTGGTGATCTTCATTACGCCACGATTGGTCAGGGAAGCAGCGCTTACGGCTGGATAAAACGGAAAATGCGTCCCTTAAGGCCATCTGCGTTGACGCAGGAGAGGAATTAGCTTACAAGGTTTAGCGATTTTCAATACGGTGTAACCGTCTAGGCTGGGTAAATCCCGGCAAACAGATCAGAAAACTTCTCTGTAAGCAGCGTTGTAAAAGACGCAGCGCTGGCGCGTTACAGTTTCGCGAACACAGGCCAATTCAGAAATGGATGTGCTGAAGGCAATATAATCGGTTGCCAAACAGCCTTGAGTGTTGAGATAATTTTTCATCTGACTCTTGCTAACGCTCATGAGGTCTCAGTTCCTGTCCCGCCAGCGAATGCTGAACGCGGGGTATCATTAACGAATTCTTAGTAATACCGACAAAATGGCAGAGAAACGCAATATCTTTCTGGTTGGGCCGATGGGTGCCGGCAAAAGCACTATTGGCCGTCAGTTGGCTCAGCAACTCAACATGGAGTTCTTCGATTCCGATCAGGAAATTGAGCGACGCACCGGAGCGGATGTGGGCTGGGTTTTTGATGTCGAAGGCGAAGCTGGCTTTCGCGATCGCGAAGAAAAAATCATCAACGAACTGACCGAGAAGCAAGGCATCGTCCTGGCGACAGGCGGGGGTTCCGTCAAATCCCGGGAAACGCGTAATCGGCTCTCCGCTCGCGGTGTTGTGGTTTATCTTGAAACCACCATCGAGAAGCAACTGGCGCGCACCCAACGTGACAAAAAACGTCCGTTGCTGCAGGTGGATTCACCGCCGCGTGAAGTGCTCGAAGCGCTGGCTGGCGAACGTAACCCGCTCTACGAAGAGATCGCCGATGTAACCATTCGCACAGATGATCAGAGTGCGAAAGTGGTGGCGAATCAGATTATCCACATGTTGGAAAAAAGTTGATCCAACGTTCGAAGGCTCTTTAACAGGTATCGAGCATCATGGAGAAGATCACCGTCTCACTAGGGGAACGCAGTTACCCCATCACTATCGCCGCCGGACTGTTTAACGATCCGGCTTCTTTTTGGCCGCTACGCGCGGGCGAAAACGCCATGGTGGTGACAAACCAGACGCTGGCTCCGCTTTATCTTGACCCGCTTACAGCGCTGCTGAAGGCGGCTGGTGTAAAAGTGGATCAGGTGATCTTACCCGACGGCGAGCAATACAAGACGCTGGCCGTAATGGATCAGGTTTTTACCGCACTTCTGCAAAAACCGCACGGTCGTGATACGACGCTTATCGCCTTAGGCGGTGGCGTCATTGGCGATCTTACCGGTTTTGCTGCGGCCAGTTATCAGCGTGGCGTACGCTTTATTCAGGTACCGACCACCTTACTGTCGCAGGTTGATTCTTCGGTTGGCGGTAAAACGGCCGTTAACCATCCGCTGGGCAAAAACATGATCGGCGCGTTTTATCAACCCGCGTCGGTGGTGATTGATACGGCCTGTCTGAAGACACTGCCCGCGCGCGAACTGGCGTCGGGTCTGGCGGAAGTCATTAAGTACGGCATCATTCTCGACGGGATATTTTTTGAGTGGCTGGAGCAGAATCTTGATGCTCTGCTGGCGCTGGATGAACAGGCGCTGGCGTACTGCATTCGTCGCTGCTGTGAGCTGAAAGCCGAGGTTGTTTCGGCCGATGAGCGTGAAAACGGTCAGCGGGCGTTGCTTAATCTGGGCCATACTTTTGGTCATGCGATTGAAGCACATATGGGCTATGGCAACTGGCTGCATGGTGAAGCCATTGCGGCAGGCATGGTGATGGCAGCACGAACGGCTGAACGTATGGGGCAGTTCCAGGCGCAGGAGACCGACCGCATTATTGCGCTGTTCCGCCGTGCCGGTTTACCGGTGCATGGGCCGCAGGCGATGAGTGCGGAGATGTATCTGCCGCACATGATGCGCGATAAAAAAGTTCTGGCGGGCGAACTGCGGCTGATACTCCCGCTGTCGATTGGTCGCTCTGAAGTGCGTGGTGGCGTGGCACATGATATGGTGCTGGCTGCGATTAATGATTGTCAGCAACCCTGAGATTAAGCAGTTGAGTGGTGACGCGGCGCGCAGGGTGCGCAGTGCGGAATGCCGCTTTACGGAGGAGGCAAAATGGATGAGTTTAAACCGGAAGACGAGTTAAAACCTGACGCCAGCGACCGCCGTCCCTCGCGCCCGCGTAAGCCGTCTGCCGCAGCCAAAGTACCGGCGTCGCGCCAGCGCATCATGATGGGTGTCGGGATTCTGGTTCTGCTGTTACTGGTACTGGGTATTGGTTCAGCGCTGAATGGCCCGGATGAGAAAAAGCCAGCGACTGCGGGCACGACTCCTGCCGCCAGTGGCGGTTCCGGTAGCGAGAAGAATATCGATCTGGGCGGCTCCTCTTCCATGTCAGCCGGGCAGACTCCTCCGTCAGGTCAAACCACGCCAGCGGCTGACGCAAATAACGCATCGACCAGCGGTGAGGGTGCCTCTGCTCCTCAGCGTGACGTTTCCATGCCGCCTGTGGCGTCAACGCCTACCCAGGCCGCGCCGGTTGACGCGCCAGCAAATCAGCAGCGCGTCACGCTGCCAGGCGATCTGAACAGCGCGCTGACGAATCAGCAGCAGCAGGTCGATAACGCTGCGATGGGAACGCAGGGTGGCAGTTCACTGCCGACGGCGCCCGCGACGGTCAGCGGTAATGCAGGAACGGCAGCCAATCCTGTCGCCGCACCTTCACGTCAGACGCCCAACAAATCCAGTGCTTCTGCACGTCCGGCGCATGATTCATCGCATAAAACGGCGTCGAAACCTGCAACCCGTGACAGCAAAACGCATACCACGTCAGCGCATTCCCCAGCCAGTTCTGCTCCGGCCACTGCGTCCACCGGCAGCAGTTCAGCCAGCAAATCCGTGCCAGGCGGCAGCTATACGCTGCAGCTGAGCGGTGCATCGAAGGCGGAAAGCCTGAATGCCTGGGCTAAACAACAGAATCTGAGCGGGTATCACGTCTACAAAACCACCCGTAACGGTCAGCCGTGGTATGTGCTGGTGAGTGGATCTTATGCCACACCGGCGGATGCCAAACGCGCTGTCGCGTCGCTGCCTGCGGAAGTACGTGCAAAAAACCCATGGGTAAAACCCGTTAGCCAGGTGAAGAAAGAAGCCAGCCAATAGCGGATGTGGGGCCATGTTCTGGCCCCGTTTTAAGCGCAGATCTGCTGTCGGTAAAGCCACAGCCTCACAATAAGATGTAATAACCACGACAGCATGAAAAAAAATCGCGCTTTCCTGAAATGGGCAGGGGGAAAATTTCCCTTAGTAGAAGAGATCCATCGTTACCTGCCGCAAGGCGACTGTCTGGTCGAGCCCTTTGTGGGTGCAGGTTCAGTGTTTCTGAACACGGAGTTTGATCGCTACCATCTTGCAGATATCAACAGTGACCTGATTAATCTCTACAACATTGTTAAAACGCGCACGGCGGATTTCATTCGTGACGCGCAGCTGCTGTTTACGCCGGAAGGTAACAACGAGATCTGTTATTACCAGCGGCGCACCGAATTCAACACCAGCACCGACGCCTACCAGCGCGCGCTGCTGTTCCTCTATCTGAACCGTCACTGTTACAACGGCCTCTGTCGCTATAACCTGCGTGGTGAGTTCAACGTGCCGTTTGGCCGCTATCGCAAACCCTACTTTCCGGAAGCAGAACTGTTATGGTTTGCCGAGCGCGCGCAAAAAGCGACGTTTGTCTGTGAATCGTACGATGTTACGCTGACCAATGCTGGCAAGGGCTCTGTGGTCTATTGCGATCCGCCTTATGCCCCGCTGTCGGCAACGGCTAATTTCACGGCTTATCACACCAACAGCTTCAGTCTTCGCGAGCAGGAGAATCTGGCGGCGTTAGCGGCACAGCTCGCTTCGTCGGAGAACCGTATTCCGGTTCTGATTTCTAACCACGACACTGCACTGACGCGTTTGTGGTATCAGGATGCAGTGTTACATGTGGTCAAAGCCCGGCGTTCTATCAGCCGAAGCATAACGGGTCGCACCAAGGTCGACGAACTGCTGGCACTTTATCGCTAGTCTGTTTCGTCCGCGACCAACGCATCACGCCAGCCTCCGGGCTGGCGCACAACAGTGGGAGAATCGGATGAAACAATATTTGCTGGCCCCTTCAATCCTTTCGGCGGACTTTGCCCGTCTGGGCGAAGACACAGCCAAAGCGCTGGCGGCCGGAGGTGACGTGGTGCACTTCGACGTGATGGATAACCACTACGTCCCTAATCTGACCATGGGTCCGATGGTGCTAAAAGCACTGCGGGACTATGGCATCACCGCTCCCATCGATGTGCATCTGATGGTGAAGCCGGTAGATGCGCTGATCCCTGAGTTCGCCAAAGCCGGCGCCACTTACATCACCTTTCATCCCGAAGCCAGCGAACATGTTGACCGCACCCTGCAATTGATTAAAGAGCATGGCTGTAAAGCAGGTCTGGTGTTTAACCCGGCGACCCCGCTTAGCTATCTGGATTACGTCATGGATAAGCTGGATATCATTCTGCTGATGTCAGTGAACCCTGGTTTTGGCGGTCAGTCATTTATTCCCGGCACCCTGGATAAACTGCGTGAAGCGCGCAGACGTATCGATCAGAGCGGTTACAACATTCGCCTTGAAGTGGATGGCGGCGTGAAGATCGACAATATCCGCGAGATAGCGGCTGCCGGTGCTGACATGTTTGTCGCCGGTTCTGCCATCTTCGGTCATCCTGACTATAAAAAAGTGATCGACGACATGCGCAATGAACTGGAGAAAGCCAATGGCTCATTTCACTGAGATTCGTGCGCTGGCGTTTGATCTCGATGGCACGCTGGTGGATAGCGCGCCAGGTCTTGCTGATGCGATCGACCGCACGCTGAGCGATCTCCGCCTGCCGCAGGCGGGCCTTGAGCGGGTCTCCACCTGGATCGGCAACGGTGCCGATATCATGATGGCCCGCGCGCTGACCTTCGCGCTGGGTCGCGAACCGCAGCCTGAAGAGCAGCGTGATGCGCGGGCGTTGTTTGACCGGCACTACGCCGATACGGTAGAGGCGGGTAGCACGCTGTTTCCACAGGTAAAACAGACGCTGGAGGCATTAAAGGCTTCCGGATTGCCGATGGCGATTGTGACGAACAAGCCGACGCCGTTTGTGGCACCGTTACTGGAATCGCTGGGCATTGCCGATGCGTTTTCGCTGATTATTGGTGGCGACGATGTGCCGGTTAAAAAACCGCACCCTGCAGCGATCTTTATGGTGCTGGGCACCTTCGGCGTATTGCAGAATGAGTTGCTGTTTGTTGGCGACTCTCGCAATGATATTCAGGCGGCGCAGGCGGCAGGCGTACCGAATGTGGGTATGACCTTTGGTTATAATTATGGCGAGCCGATTGCGACCAGCCAGCCCGATTTAACCCTCGACTCTTTCGACGAACTTTTGCCCGCTCTGGGGCTGTAAATATCAGGACTTAAGTATGAAACCCATCGTTTTCAGCGGCGCACAGCCGTCCGGCGAACTGACCATTGGCAACTATATGGGAGCGCTGCGTCAGTGGGTGCAGATGCAGGATGATTTCCACTGTATTTACTGCATCGTTGATCTGCACGCAATCACCGTGCGTCAGGATCCTGCAGCACTGCGCAAAGCGACGCTGGACACGCTGGCGCTTTATCTGGCCTGTGGTATCGACCCGGAAAAAAGCACCATCTTTGTTCAGTCGCATGTGCCAGAACACACGCAGCTGAGCTGGATCCTGAACTGCTACGCCTACTTCGGTGAACTGAGCCGCATGACGCAGTTCAAAGATAAATCAGCGCGTTACGAAGAGAACATCAACGCTGGTCTGTTCGATTATCCGGTGCTGATGGCGGCGGACATTCTGCTTTATCAGACCAATCAGGTGCCGGTGGGCGAAGATCAGAAGCAGCATCTGGAGCTGAGCCGCGATATCGCACATCGCTTCAATGCGATCTATGGCGACATATTCAGAGTGCCAGAGCCGTTCATTCCGAAATCGGGTGCACGCGTCATGTCTCTGCTGGAACCGACCAAAAAAATGTCCAAGTCCGACGATAACCGTAATAACGTTATCGGCCTGCTGGAAGATCCGAAAGCGGTCGTGAAGAAGATCAAACGCGCTGTGACTGATTCTGAAGAGCCGCCAGTGGTGCGCTACGACATCAAAGAGAAAGCGGGCGTGTCTAACCTGCTGGATATTCTGTCAGGCGTGACCGGTAAAACCATTGCTGAGCTGGAGCAGGAGTTCGAAGGCAAAATGTATGGTCATCTGAAAGGCGCGGTAGCCGATGCTGTGTCGGGCATGCTCTCTGAGCTTCAGGAGCGTTATCATCGCTTCCGCAACGATGAAGCCCTGCTGGAGCAGGTAATGCGTGATGGCGCGGCCAAAGCACGCGCACAGGCGCAGGAAACGCTGAAGAAGGTTTATCAGGCGGTAGGCTTTGTCGCGATGCCATAATGGCTGAGCAGACAAACAACGCGGCGGGCTTTGTGCCCGCCGTTTTTATTTGCAGGATTTAAAACCAGCGCAGGCTTTCACGCAGACTCACCACGCTGCCGATGATCATCAGGCTGGGACTGGTCACCTCTCCGGCTGGCCGACCATGCCGTTACCAATAACGACGACATTGTGCTTGCTCATTTTTGCCTCAAATTTGCGATATCTGCGGCTACAATAGCGCGCCATTTCTGACGCTTATTGATATACATCAACCACGGTCCTATATACCTATTAAGAGGTATGTTTTTGATTTTAATTAAGTTTATCTGGTGAGGCTAACCTGCTGAATATCCTGCATTGCCGTGCGTGGTATGAATCGTGCTAGTTTTAACCACTCAGGTTAACCGGATAAGGAATCAGCCATGTTGTCACCCAAGTGGATCAATAACGTGCGTTTACCCTGGCGGGAAGGATTGTGGCAAATCGAAATCGCCGACGGAAAAATTGCCCGCATTTCAGCTCAGTCGCAGCAGCCTTCACCCGCGGATCAATCACTGGACGGTGAGGGCGGCATAGCCTGCGCGCCCTTTATTGAGCCTCATATTCATCTGGATACCACCCAGACGGCGGGTGAACCGGCATGGAATCAGTCCGGGACGCTGTTTGAAGGCATTGAGCGCTGGGCCGAACGCAAGGCGCTGCTCAGCCACGAAGATGTTAAACAGCGGGCGTTGCAGACGCTGAAGTGGCAGATCGCCAACGGTATCCAGTTTGTCCGCACTCACGTTGACGTGTCCGATCCGTCACTGACGGCGCTGAAAGCGATGCTGGAGCTGAAAGCGGAGATGGCCCCATGGGTCACCCTTCAGATTGTCGCGTTTCCTCAGGAGGGCATTCTCTCTTATCCCAACGGCGAAGCATTGCTGGAGGAGGCGTTACGGCTGGGCGCGGATGTGGTCGGCGCCATTCCGCACTACGAATTCACCCGCGAATATGGCGTCGAGTCGCTGCATAAAACCTTTGCGCTGGCTAACCGCTACGACCGGCTGATCGATGTTCACTGCGATGAGATTGATGATGAACAGTCGCGTTTTGTGGAAACCGTGGCGGCGCTGGCACATCGCGATGGCAACGGCGCACGTGTGACGGCCAGTCATACCACCGCAATGCACTCTTACAATGGCGCGTACGCCTCACGGCTGTTCCGGCTGCTTAAACTGTCGGGCATTAACTTTGTTGCCAATCCGCTGGTCAATATTCATCTGCAGGGTCGCTTTGACACCTATCCTAAGCGGCGCGGGATAACGCGCGTAAAAGAGATGCTGGAGGCAGAGATTAACGTCTGCTTCGGCCACGACGATGTGTTTGATCCCTGGTATCCGCTGGGCACCGCCAATATGCTCCAGGTGTTGCATATGGGATTACATGTCTGTCAGCTGATGGGCTATGAGCAGATTGATGCGGGTCTGGATTTGATTACGCATAACAGCGCGAAGACGATGCAGCTGTCAGGTTATGGCATTCAGAGCGGCAACGAGGCCAGCCTGATCATTCTGCCAGCGGAAAGCGGTTTTGATGCGGTCAGAAGGCAGGTGCCGGTGCGCTATTCATTGCGTCGTGGTGTCGTGGTGGCAGAGACAAAGCCCGCAGAAAGCGAGATTTACTGGCGGGAACGGGAGCGCATCGACTTCCGGCGGTAGAAAGCAGAGCGGCGATGACTCGCCGCTCTGAAGGATTAATGCGTGACGTGACCGTGAGTACGATGACGGCTGACAAAGCCGAGCAGGGCACACATTACAAACACCACGGCGTAGAGCGCGTTAGCCGTCGCCAGTGCGGTATGCACACCACTTTTCTCAACGATAGGTGCCGTGACCACAAAGGTCAGCATGGTGCCGACGGTGCCGCAGGTCAGGATGAAGTTCACCAGCTTCGGTGAAGCCACTTTGGTCTGTAGTGAACCCAGAGTGATAATGGTGGTGTAGATAGCACTTGAGCTGAAACCAAGAATCATGATGATCCACTTCAGCATGCCAGCATCGCTGCTGCTGACGAACCAGTACATCAGCACGGTCGCCAGGCCTGCCAGCACCATCAGAATGCGTTGCAGATCGAAGAAACGCAGCAGGAAGCTGAAGGCCCACATACCCACCATATACGCCGTCCAGAAGCTGCCCACCAGTTGTCCTGCGTCATTGATGTTCATGCCCATGACTTTGGTGGCATATTCCGGCACCCAGGAGATAAAGCCGAGCTGGCCCAGAATGTAGCAGAGTGCCGCCACTGCCAGCAGCAGCACGCCCACACCCCATTTTTCTTTCTCAACCGTCGGGCTGTTTTCAGGCTTACGCAGCACCGGGAACTCAACAAACAGCGTCATGATGAAGATGGCGACGTAGATAAAGCCGATGCAGACGTAGACCCAGTACCACGGCAACTGACGCGCCAGCAGAATCCCTGCCAGCACCGGAAACAGTGTGCCCGCCATGCTGAAGAAGGAGTCGGTGAACAGCAGGCGTGAACCACGCTGACGACCTTCATACATGTGGGTAATCAGGAAGGTGCCGATCGACATGGTAATGCCGCTCACCACACCCAGTACAAACATGCAGAGCGAGAAGACAGTGAGATCGCGGCTGGTCATCAATCCGATTATCGCCAGCACCATCAGGACGAAGCCGAAAATAAGCTGGCGCTTCAGCGGCACAATGACCATCAGCCAGGCGTTCAGGAAGACCGCAGCTAAAATGCCGCTGTTGAGGAAGGTGAAGGTATTACTCATGCTGGAGATGGGGATCTGGAAATCTTTTGCGATATCGCCCATTACCATGCCGGTAACGATCACCAGCGCGCCGGTCAGTGCATAGGAGAAGAAGCTTATCCAGGTGAGGCCAATACGATTACGGTTTGTCATGTTCTGAACCTGTTGAGAACCGGGTGGCAAAAAGTGTCAGAAAGTGTAAACGGAACTGTGATCTTAATAAACAAGCAGTGAAACTACAGATCCATATTTCATGTATTGTGTGATTTTAATCACGCAATTGCGGGTGTTTAACGTTTGCTCAGACCTTTTGCTGCAACAGCGTAAATATAGGTAAAACGCTGGCTCATGGAATAGAGTCTCTTTACAATCAATCACGTTTTTGTGCCCGCTCTCCCAGGTAAGGAATCTTTCATGTTTAAACGTACTTTAACAGCGGCCATCACCCTGTTAGCGCTCTCTTCCGTTTCCGCCCAGGCGCTGGCCGCAAAAGGTGACACCCACGTTCTGCTCACCACCTCCGCCGGCAATATTGAACTCGAACTGAATAACCAAAAAGCGCCGGTTTCTGTGAAAAACTTCGTTGATTACGTCAACAATGGTTTTTACAACAACACCATTTTTCACCGCGTGATCCCGGGCTTTATGGTGCAGGGTGGGGGCTTCACCACAGACATGCAGCAGAAGCAGACCAACGCGCCAATTAAAAACGAAGCGGACAATGGCCTGCGTAACCTGCGCGGCACCATCTCTATGGCGCGTACCGCCGATAAAGACAGTGCGACCAGCCAGTTCTTCCTCAACGTCGCGGATAATGCCTTCCTCGACCACGGACAGCGCGATTTTGGCTATGCCGTATTTGGCAAGATTGTGAAAGGTCAGGATGTGGTTGAAAAAATTTCTCAGGTTCCGACCAAAGATGTGGGTCCTTACCAGAATGTTCCGTCCAAACCGGTAGTTATCCTCTCCGCTAAAGTCCTGCCTTAACGCTTTTCGTCGCCATCTGCGGATGGCGACCGTCTGTCGCCTCCGGCAAAGCCAGAAATTGCTCTTATACTTAGGGCAAAAACCTGAGCAGGAGGCGGCATGGCGAACAAACTCACCGAAAAACAGAAGGTCACCCTGTGGCAACAGCGACGTAGCGCCAGCTATCAGGCCAGCTGTCGGCTGGAAGGTTTCATGCCAAATGAAACCAGTGTTAACAGCGATGATGCAGCCGCACGTCTGGCGTCACTGAGGAGGCAATATGGACTCTAATACCGCCGTCAGCCAGGATCCCTACCTGTGGCAGCACGACAACGTGCTGAAAAACCTGCCCGATATTCATGACGCTGCGCAGCTGCGCAAGGCAGAGCTGAGCTTTAGTGCGGCACGCGCCGCTACGCTGGAGCTGGGCCCGCGTAATCCCGGGCTGCCTTACCTGCGCCAGATCCATCGCACGCTGTTCCAGGATGTCTACAGCTGGGCGGGGGAACTGCGCACCATTGATATCTGGCGTGATGAGACGCCGTTCTGTCATTTCGAATATATCGAAAAGGAAGGCAATGCCCTGATGGCCGCGCTGGAAGAAGAGAAGGGGTTAGCTGATTTGCCGCGTGACGAATTTATTCAGCGCCTCGCTCACTACTATTGCGAAATCAATATGCTGCATCCTTTCCGCCACGGAAATGGTCGGGCGCAGCGGATTTTCTTTGAACAGCTTGCACTGCATGCCGGATATCTGCTGAACTGGGAAGAGACGGATGCTGAAAGCTGGAAAGCGGCGAATCAGGCCGGTGTAGCCGGAGATTTGGTCCCGCTGGAGCAGGTCTTTGCGAAAGTGGTGAGTGAGGCGGCCTGACCGCGTAGAATAGCGGCGCGGTTTATCATTCTGGACACGTCATGCTGCTGCTTATCGACAATTACGACTCCTTTACCTGGAATCTCTATCAATATTTCTGCGAGCTGGGCGCGCAGGTTCAGGTGGTGCGCAATGATGCCATCACGCTGGAGCAGATGGCGGCGCTGCCACTGACCCATCTGGTCATCTCGCCTGGCCCCTGCACGCCGTCGGAATCAGGCATCTCGCTGGCGGCAATCCGGCACTTCGCCGGACAGCTGCCGGTGCTGGGCGTCTGCCTGGGCCATCAGGCGATTGCGCAGGCGTATGGCGCGCAGGTGGTACGTGCGCGTCAGGTGATGCACGGCAAAACCTCTGCCATTCAGCACACCGGCCAGGGCGTGTTTCGCAATCTCAATAATCCCCTTACCGTGACCCGCTATCACTCGCTGATTGTGCAGCGCGATACTCTGCCCGAGGCGTTCGAGGTGACGGCCTGGACGATGCGTGACGGCGAGCCTGACGAAATTATGGGATTCCGCCACAAAACTCTGGCGCTGGAAGGCGTACAGTTCCATCCCGAGAGCATTCTCAGCGAGCAGGGACATCTGCTGCTGCGCAATTTCCTTGAGCAATAAGTTGCCTTTGAGTGATTTTTTATGCATATTTCGTGATTATTATTTCATGTTTGCACAATAATCATTTAAATGGGGTCATCAATGGCAGCGGAAAAAATTGCGGTCACGCGGGAGACGTTCGATAACGTTATTTTGCCTGTTTATGCACCTGCGCAGTTCGTGCCGGTAAAAGGCAAGGGCAGCCGTGTATGGGATCAGCAGGGCAAAGAGTATATCGATTTCTCGGGTGGTATCGCCGTCACCGCACTTGGACACTGCCATCCTGCGCTGGTGGAGACGCTGAAAAGCCAGGGCGAGACGCTGTGGCACACCAGCAACGTCTTCACCAACGAACCGGCGCTGCGCCTTGCCAGTAAGTTAATCCAGGCGACCTTTGCCGATCGCGTCTTCTTTGCCAACTCCGGTGCCGAAGCCAACGAAGCCGCGTTTAAGCTGGCGCGCTACTACGCCTGCAAACGTCACAGCCCGTTTAAAAGTAAAATCATCGCCTTCCATAACGCCTTTCATGGCCGGACGCTGTTTACCGTTACGGTCGGCGGACAGCCAAAATATTCCGACGGGTTCGGGCCGAAACCGGCGGATATCGTCCACGTGCCGTTTAATGACCTTGATGCAGTGAAAGCGGTAATCGACGACCACACCTGCGCCATCGTGGTTGAACCGATTCAGGGCGAAGGCGGCGTAGTGCCCGCGACGCAGGAATTTATGCAGGGACTGCGCGAGCTTTGCGATCAGCATCAGGCGCTGCTGGTGCTGGATGAAGTGCAGAGTGGCATGGGACGCAGCGGCAAACTGTTCGCCTATGAGCATTATGGCGTCCAGCCCGATATTCTGACCTCAGCCAAAGCGCTGGGCGGCGGTTTCCCGGTCAGCGCCATGCTGACCACTAACGAGATCGCCTCGACCATGGCACCAGGCGTGCATGGGACCACGTATGGCGGCAATCCGCTGGCCTGCGCCATCGCTGAAACGGCGCTGGATATTATCAATACGCCGGACGTGCTGGCGGGTGTCGATATGCGGCGTGAGCACTTTGTCACAGCGCTGCAGGCCATTGATGCGAAGTATGACTTGTTCAGTGACATTCGCGGCAAGGGGTTGCTGATTGGCGCCGCGCTTAAACCTCAGCATGCCGGGAAGTCACGCGACATACTGAATGCCGCCGCCGCTGAGGGCGTGATGGTGCTGGTTGCCGGCACCGACGTGATGCGTTTTGCGCCGTCACTGATTATCGAACCGGCCGATATCGAAGAGGGCATGCGCCGCTTCGCCACCGCCGTCGGCAAGGTGCTTAACGGCTAGGCTAGTTTTTACGTAAGCGTCTGATCAGCCAGCGGCCATGTTGTGGTCGCTGGTTCCATGCCAGTGAGGAGATGGTGTACATCACGCTCAGATGGTCAAGAATACGTCGCACATGCTGTTCCACCACCGTGACAGGTCCCTCACTGATGTTCTCAAGATCATCCAGCAGATTAACCTGTGAGCTTTCACCATCATATTCCAGCCGCTGCTGACACCGCTGTAGCGCGATTTCACAGGATTGCAGATAGCGTTCTGCCAGCGAGTCGGTCAGCATAGTGTGCTCCCGCGCCAGAATCGTTATGGCATTAATGTGCTCAACAATAAACTGACTGTGCGTGACCCAGAGCCGCATATCACTCAGATAGCGGGAGTTAAACGCGGGTTCCTGCATCGCCTGATTCAGCGAGTTAAACAGCGCATTGTGCGCCTGATTCACCTTCACGCGCTGATACGCCAGTTTCTCAGGTGACTGTTCGTTACCCAGCAACAATCTCAGTGCGTCCTGATCGGCTTCCAGCGCATCATGGGCGTTCTGTCGCAGTAAGCCACTCTGCCACTGCGGCCACAGCCACAGCATTCCGCCAAAGGCGATCAGACAGCCCATCAGCGTATCCATCAGTCGCGGCAGCAGAAACTGCGCGCCATTCAGCGACAGCAATTGCAGCGAGTAAACCGCCGTGACCGTAAAGCCAATCATTGACCAGCCATAGAACTGGCGCGTAAAGCGATAGCTGATAAAGGTTATTGCCAGCATGATCAGCAGCACCAGCGACTCCGGTACCGCCAGCCGCAACGTGGCGGCCGCAATCACCAGACCGGCAAAGGTGCCCAGCGCACGGTGCTGGATGCGAACACGCGTAGCGCTGTAACCGTTCTGGCTGACGAACATGATGGTCATCAGGATCCAGTAAGGTTTGGGGATGTTGAAGAACAGCGCCAGTGCACTGCCCAGCATCAGCATTACCGCAAAGCGTCCGGCGGTGCGCAGCGCTGACGAGCGAAAAGAGAGATAACTGCGCAGCGCCGGTAACAGCGGCAGACGGCGCTGACGATCCGCCATCAGATCACGCTGATACAGCGGTTTCTGCGTGCGCAGCACCCGCGCAATGCGGTTGAAGTGGTAAAGACAGAAGTTACCCACCGGATTGTCGGGATGCTGATGGGCGATCTTCTCCAGCGCGCCGAGCTGTTTATCCATCGCAAAGCGATCGGGTAGCTGGTGATAAAGGATGTTATCCGCCAGCACCCGCAGCCGGGCCGAAATGGTTTTGGCATTCCAGCGGATTACCGCTTCGGCATGGCTCTGTTCGACCAGCTTCTGCACCTCTTCCGGCCGATGCAGGCTGACCGATATGTGTTCCTGCAGATCCAGCGCCACCTGAAAGGCGCGCGTCAGCCGCTTATGGCTGTGATCGCGGCTTGCCGACAGCATGTGCATCTGCTGATAGCAGGTGTTAATCAGATCAACCACTTTCTGCTGACGCGCCAGCAGCGGCGGCAGTGCCTTTTCCGGGTCGGTCAGCTGCGTCAGCAGGGTGTATTTGGCGTCGCAGTAGTTAGCCAGCTCGCGGTAGATCAGGCTGAGGCTTTCGCGCATCGGCTGCTCTTTCCACAGCCAGAACCAGAACCAGTTAAACAGCCCATACCAGAGCGTGCCGCCGATGTAGAGCAGCGGGGTAACATAGATGGGCATGCGGCCAATGAGGCTCAGGGTAAAAATGGCGGCGATAAGCGTGCCGGGCAGCAGACGACCATGCAGCGGGCTGATCTCACCCGTCACGCCGAGCAGCAGGGGCATGGCGAACAGGATGAGCGGTAGCGGAATGGCATGCAGTGTGAGCCACTGAATCAGGAAGCTGCCGAGGGCAAACAGGCTGCCACCCACAATCAGGCGTTTGAAAAAGCGTTTATGCGGGGTATCCAGACCGGCAATATTGCAGCAGGCAGGCACTAACGAGAACAGCAGACCTTTTTGCAGGTCGCCAGCCAGCCAGCCCAGCGCGACGGGCAGACAAAGCACCAGCGTTTGCCGCAAGGCGTAGTTGACTTCAGGATGGTAAATAATTCGACGCCACATCGGCCCAACACAAACAATAACGGCGTGATGTTGCCATCACGCCGTGGGTGACAGGAATTAGCGGGTGCCGTAAACGACGATGGTTTTGCCGTGTGCGGAGATCAGGTTCTGATCTTCCAGCATCTTCAAAATACGGCCCACGGTTTCGCGTGAACAACCAACAATCTGGCCAATTTCCTGACGAGTGATTTTAATTTGCATGCCGTCGGGATGCGTCATGGCATCTGGCTGCTTCGCCAGGTTGAGCAGGGTCTGTGCAATGCGTCCGGTGACGTCGAGGAAAGCGAGGTTACCCACTTTTTCAGACGTGACCTGCAGGCGACGCGCCATCTGCGAGGAGAGTCGCATCAGGATGTCGGGATTAACCTGAATCAGCTGACGGAATTTCTTGTAAGAAATCTCCGCCACTTCGCACGCGCTTTTCGCACGTACCCAGGCGCTGCGCTCCTGGCCTTCTTCGAACAGGCCAAGCTCACCAATGAAATCGCCCTGATTCAGGTAGGAAAGAATCATCTCTTTGCCTTCTTCATCTTTAATCAGAACCGCGACGGAACCTTTCACGATGTAGTAAAGCGTTTCTGCTTTTTCACCTTGGTGAATCAGCGTACTTTTGGATGGATACTTGTGAATATGGCAATGGGACAGGAACCATTCGAGTGTAGGGTCTGTTTGCGGTTTGCCGAGAACCATTCGCTATTATCCTCTGTTGTAATCGTGCCCAAAATACAGGGGGCAGTTTTCCCTGTCAGGCGGTGAAAGCTTCAAGCGTTTCCCTTTCAGGAAATTATTCGGGCCGCATCAGGCGCAGTGCGCATCATTCTTCCCGGCTTCGCCATCGGGTGACGAAAAATATTTTCAGCACTGTTTGTAGCACAGCTTTTGCCGACTGTCTTGTGTTGTCTCGCTTCAGCTACAGGCGGATTTCTCTGGATTGCTGTTTACCAGGCGAAAGCGTACTCTGGCGACAAAACAGCGTATTCCGGAGCAAAAATCATGCAGGCAAGAGTGAAGTGGGTAGAAGGACTGACATTCCTCGGAGAATCCTCATCCGGCCATCAGATACTGATGGATGGAAATTCGGGCGATAAAGCGCCCAGCCCAATGGAGATGGTGCTGATGGCGGCCGGCGGATGCAGCGCGATTGACGTGGTATCAATTCTGCAAAAAGGCCGTAACGATGTGGCTGATTGTGAAGTAAAACTGACCTCAGAACGTCGTGAAGAGGCGCCGCGAATCTTTACGCACATCAACCTGCATTTTATCGTGAGTGGTAAAGCGCTCCAGGATAAAGCGGTCTCACGCGCGGTGGATCTTTCTGCTGAAAAATATTGTTCGGTGGCCATCATGCTGGGTAAAGGCGTGACGATTACGCATAGCTATGAAGTGATTGAGCTGTAACAGGCTGAAGGGCATTTTAAAGTCGCGGGCCAATTCGGAGTCGGTCTGGTGTCGTGCCGTTCCTGCATAGAGAGTCCGCTTTAAGACTGTGCCCGCGTTATTACGCACCTCATCCCTGAGGTGCGCCCATACCGGGCCAACGCTTTGCGTTGTTCAAAAACGCTCCCGGCGTTTTTGTCCCAGTCGCGGGACGCTTTCCTCTTCTGACCCTGTTCCCGGCGTGTTGAGCTTAGGTGTTGCTGTCAGATTCTTTGTCACCAGGTTTTTTCAGTGGCGACCTTTCTGAAAACGGATGTGGTTGCCGGACGTGAAGCGAAGGGAGCATATGCCTGTAGCAAAGCATAGCGGGCCAGGGATGGCCCGCGCTGAGCCTGCCAGGGATGGCGGTTTTGCGTCTTTGCGAAAGGTGTATGCTCCCTGAAGCCAGCTCAGCAGTAAGCCTTTCCCCGCAGAAATGCCAGTTTTACATCTTTGCGAAAGGCCTCTGCTCTCTGCGTTTTTTTTGCTGACCTCTTACTCTATCCGCTTACCTTCCATCAGCCGCTTCACCAGCGGACCCATGATCAGCTCCATCGCCAGACCCATTTTGCCGCCGGGCACGACCAGCGTATTGATGTGCGAGATAAACGAACCCTGCAGCATCGCCAGCAGGTAGGGGAAGTCGATATCTTCCAGCGCCTGGAAATGAATCACCACAAAGCTCTCATCCAGTGACGGAATGGCGCGGGCAGCGAACGGGTTTGAGGTGTCGACGGTCGGGACGCGCTGAAAGTTGATGTGGGTGCGCGAGAACTGTGGCGTGATGAAATTGATGTAATCTTCCATCGAACGCACCACGGAATCCATCACTGCTTCGCGTGAATGACCGCGCTCGCCGGTGTCGCGCACCAGCTTCTGAATCCACTCCAGGTTAACAATGGGCACAACGCCCACCAGCAAATCAACCTGTTCCGCCACGTTATGCTGCGCCGTCACCACGCCGCCGTGCAGTCCTTCATAGAACAGAATGTCAGTGTTCTGCGGCAGCGGCTGCCAGGGCGTAAAGGTGCCGGGCACCTGATTCCACGGTACGGCTTCATCGTAGGTGTGCAGATATTTACGCGACTGGCCCTGTCCGCTTTGACCATACTCTTTAAAGCTCTGCTCCAGCAGACCAAAGTCATTGGCTTCCGGGCCAAAGTAGCTGACGTGACGTCCTAAATCGCGCGCCTTACGAATCGCCATATCCATTTCAGGGCGGGTAAAGCGGTGAAAGCTGTCGCCTTCAAGTTCAGCAGCATGAAGATCGAGCTGCTGAAAGATTTTACGAAACGCGAGGCTGGTGGTGGTGGTTCCTGCACCGCTGGAACCGGTCACCGCGATAATGGGATGACGTGCAGACATAGAAAAGCTCCCTGTGAGGTCGGGCGATGAGCATTGTTATCATGAAATGATGCCGGGTGCATCAGCCACGAAATTCTTTGCGCGGCATGATATTGACCGATTCATGCAGTTCCGACCACACCAGCACCACTTCACCGGTTTCCAGCTGGCGTCGCACATCAGCTACCTTGTCCAGGAGGCTGCGTTCCTGCTCGCCATAGTCTGTGCCTTCACGCAGCACAAAGGTTTCAATCAGATTTTCAAGGGTCTCAGGTGAGACCTGTTGCCAGGGAATAATCACAAGATCAGTTATCCAGAAAAGGGGCGATCCACTGCGGGATGCGCTGTTCCAGCCACATTTCAGGCTGGCGTAGCGTTCCGCCGACAAAACCGACGTGGCCGCCGTAGGGTGTCAGTTGATAAGTAATAGTGGCAGATAATTGGCTGCTGTGCGGGATCACCTCATCACTCATAAAGGGATCGTCTTTGGCGTGGATGATCAGTAGCGGTTTCTCTGTGTGTTTCAGCCAGGGCATGGCGCTGGCACGATGATAATAATCTGCTGCATCGACAAAACCGTGGGCGCGGGCCGTAATCGCATCATCAAAATCGCGCAGTCGCCGCATCGCTTTGAGCTGTGCCAGATTAACCGGCAGGGTGTCCGGCCAGGCATGCAGTTTGCGGCGGGCATTTTTCTTGAGCTGCGCCAGCAGGTAGTACTGATAGAAGCGCGAGAAGCCGCGTTCCAGTTTCACGCTGCACGGTTCCAGCAGCAGCGGGGCGGAGACAATCACGGCGGCATCCACCTCCGCAGCGGCACCCTGCTGGCCGAGCAGGCAGCCCAGCATGTTGCCGCCCAGCGAGAAACCCACGGCGGCGGTAGGCACATGACCCCAGCGGGTGCGCAGCCAGTGCAGGAAGAAGCGGGCATCTTCAGTTTCGCCGGAGTGATAGATGCGGTTCAGCCGGTTAGGTTCGCCGCTGCAGCCGCGAAAATGCATCACTACTGCCAGCCAGCCGCGTGCGCGGCAGATCGCCATCAGGCCATGAATATAGGGACTCTGAAAGCTGCCCTCCAGTCCATGAAACAGCACCACGCGCGGTTTATGCTGCGCCAGCTGCGGATCTTCGCTCCAGGCGAGATCGACGAAATCGCCATCGGGCAGATCGAGACGCTGCCAGTGAGGAGCGAAGGTGATACGGCGACGTAACAGGCGCGGCAGCATCGTCTGCAGATGCGCGTTACGCAGCGTGTCAGGTGGTCTGAACTGCTCGTTTTCCGGGCCGGTAAATTTCATGTGGTAAAAGCTTGTCTGTTCCATATCACACTGTTAGCTTCGATAAGTTTTTTATTGCAGGGTAAGGAGTACCCGATTGCCATGGAACTGAGTCTTTTCTTATCAATGTTGGGATTTCTGTGGGTCGCGGCCATTACGCCAGGCCCCAATAATATGTTACTCACCGCCTCGGGCGCTAATTTTGGCTTTCTGCGCACGATTCCGCTGATGATCGGCATCATGATCGGCATGCAGGTGATGCTGCTGATGGTGGCCTTTGGCGTAGGCGGTTTGATCCTGCTCTATCCCTCGCTGCATCTGATGCTGAAAATCGCCGGTAGCCTCTATCTGCTCTGGCTGGCGTGGAAGATAGCCACCGCCAGTTATGCAAAGCTGGAAACTGACCAGGCACCGGATGCGCCAATGCCGTTCTGGCAGGGCGGGTTGCTACAGCTTATCAACCCCAAAGCCTGGCTGATGGCGCTGGGCGCGGTCGCCAGCTTCAGTCTGGCCGGTGATGCGTATCGTCATTCCGTGATGGCCATAAGCGTCGGTATGTTTCTGGTTAATCTGGTGTCGGGCGTCATCTGGATGGGATTTGGCGCGATGATTGGTCGCATTCTGCGCAGTCGCCGCGCCTGGAGAATATTTAACCTCGCCATGGGGCTGCTGACCGCTGCCTGCGTGCTATTAATCTGGCATTGAGTCAGCTGGATGCGCGTTCAACGCGCGTCCAGGGCAGCAACTCACGCATCACCGGCGCGTTCGGGTTGCGGATCTTCTGCAGCAGCAGCTGTACGCTGCGTGCGCCCAGCTGATTCATCGGCTGTTCAATGGTAGTCAGTGGCGGATTCAGGCTGCGGGTAAAGGGCACTCCGTCAAACCCAACCACCGCCAGATCTTCCGGCACGCGCAGACCCGCTTCCAGCGCCGCATGCACCACGCCCATCGCCAGCACATCTGAAACCGCAAACACCGCATCCGGCGGTTCCGGCAATGCCATTAATTCCTTCATCGCCTGAATGCCTGCCTCTGGGGAGATTTCATAGGTATAGGAGACGGCGGACCACGCATAGCCCAGCTCCTCAATGGCCTGGCGGTAGCCCTTTTCACGATGATGCGAGTAGAGGTAACGCATGTCGCCATTGACCAGCCCAATGCGTTTCCGCCCTTTACCCGCGAGGTAATGGATGGTGTCACGCGCGGCTTCAAGGTGATCAATGCTGACCGAGGAGGCGGGAATATCCGGATCAAATTCACAGCATTGCACCCAGGGCGCCCCGGCGATCAGCGCCTGCAAATCCTGCAACCCTGATGCGGCATCCATCGTTATTACACCATCCACCACTTTTCCGGTCAGCAGCGAAAGATAGGCGGCTTCACGCTGAAGCTGCGAGGCGGAGTTGCAAAGCAGAATGTGATAGCCGTGCAGTTCTGCTTCGGCTTCAATGCCCTGAACCACGCGCGAACAGAAGGGGTTGGTAATATCCGAGATCAGCACCAGCAGCATGTGGCTTTGTGCCGTCCGCAGCTGACGTGCCAGTAAGTTGGGCTGATAGTCGCAGGCAGAGATTGCCGCCAGAACTTTCTCACGCGTATCGGGCTTTACGCCGGGATGCGCGTTGAGAACCCGCGATACCGTGGCTTTGGAAACGCCAGCCAGCTGAGCGACTTTCTCGATCGACATCGGATTTAAAGACCTTAACAGGCAATAATTGGGAACGCATATCAATAACACAGGCACAATGTGAGCGCCTGACATTTTTGCTTACTTTAGCTATTTTCAGCATTTGCGATTTTCAGCTTAGTTTTGCAGATAGTGATCTAAGAACTTATTTCTATTAGGGATAATTTTTAATTCCTTTATGAAACTATTGCGTGCAGAGACACTGCCTCCACGATAAAACCGGTGGGGTAGTGATCATGGCAGCAACACGTTTAACTTTCTTAGCCGCAGCGATGGCGCTGCTGGCGTTTCGGGCTGATGCAGTCAATGTCACCGTTGCGTACCAGACCTCTGCCGAACCGGCGAAAGTGGCACAGGCTGATGGCAGTTTTGCCAAAGAGAGCGGGGCCAGCGTCGACTGGCGTAAGTTTGACAGCGGTGCAGGCGTATTGCGCGCGCTGGCGTCCGGCGACGTCCAGATTGGCAATATCGGCTCCAGTCCGTTAGCGGTCGCAGCGGCGCAAAAGCTGCCAATCGAAGCCTTTCTGCTTGCCTCACAGCTGGGCAACTCTGAAGCGCTGGTGGTAAAGAAGAACATCACCACTCCCAGCGATCTCATCGGCAAGCGCATCGCGGTGCCGTTCATCTCTACCACCCACTACAGCCTGCTTGCTGCACTGAAACACTGGGGCATTAAACCGTCGCAGGTACAGCTGGTTAATCTGCAGCCACCTGCGATTATCGCGGCGTGGCAGCGTGGCGACATTGATGGCGCTTACGTCTGGGCGCCTGCGGTGAATGAACTGGAAAAACAGGGCAAGGTGCTGACCGACTCGGCGGCAGTGGGGAGCTGGGGATCGCCGACGCTGGATGTCTGGGTGGTCCGCAAAGATTTCGCTGAGCAGCATCCGGAGATCGTGACCGCGTTTGCCCGCAGCGCACTTGATGCGCAGCAGGCCTATCTTAACAGCCCCGATAGCTGGCTGAAGCAGCCCGATAATCTCAGCAAACTCTCCCGCCTTAGCGGTGTGCCGGAAGCGCAGGTGCCGGATCTGGTGAAGGGCAATACCTACCTCACGGCGCAGCAGCAGGTTGAGCAGCTGGGCAAACCGGTCAATAAAGCGATCGTCGATACTGCGCAGTTTCTGAAAGCACAGGGCCGGGTGCCGCAGGCGGATAACGACTACAGCAGCTATGTGACCTCCCGTTTCGTCGCACCATTAGTTAAACCTTAAGGAGGCACGATGCTGCGTATCGCTCATCTTCATGCCCGTTATGCCGGACAACCGGTGTTGCAGGATATCAATCTGCAGCTGGATAGCCATGAACTGCTGGTGGTGCTCGGCCCCTCCGGCTGCGGCAAAACCACGCTGCTTAATCTGGTTGCCGGATTTCTGCCGGTGGAGTCGGGCAGCATCACGCTGGATAAACAGCCAGTGACGGGGCCTGGTGCGGAGCGCGGCGTGGTGTTTCAGCATGAAGGCTTACTGCCATGGCGTAACGTGCTGGATAATGTTGCCTTTGGTCTGCAGCTGGCGGGGATGTCGCGTCCGGCGCGCGAGGCCATCGCACGGAAGCTCATCAGGCAGGTGGGGCTGGAAGGGGCGGAGAAGCGCGCCATCTGGCAGTTGTCAGGCGGTCAGCGGCAGCGGGTCGGCATTGCACGCGCGCTGGCGACCGATCCGCAACTGCTGCTGCTTGACGAGCCATTTGGCGCACTGGATGCCTTTACCCGCGAGCAGATGCAGACCCTGCTGCTGACGCTGTGGCGCGACAGCGGTAAACAGATCCTGCTGATTACGCACGATATAGAAGAGGCTATTTTCCTGGCCAGCGAACTGATTCTGCTGTCGCCAGGACCCGGCCGCATCGTGGAACGCTTGCGGCCCGGCTTTGGTCAGCGCTTTGCCGCAGGTGAGTCGTGCCGCAGCATAAAATCCGATCCGCAGTTTATCGCCCAGCGCGAATATGTGCTGAGCCGCGTATTTGACCAGCGGGAGGCGTTTGCATGAGCGCGTTAATCCACGACAAGTCTCTGCCGGTGCGCCGTCGTTTGCGCTGGCCATTTTCAACCACGTTCACGCTGAGCATGCTGAGTCTCTCTCTGCTGTTGCTGCTCTGGTGGGGCGTGACCGCGCTGGGCCTGATTGCTCCGCTGTTCCTGCCGTCGCCACAGCAGGTGTTCAGCAAGCTGCTGCTGATTGCCAGCGCCCAGGGCTTTATGGATGCCACGCTGTGGCAGCATCTGGCCGCCAGTCTGACGCGGATGCTGATTGCGCTGACCGCGGCTGCCGTCATCGGCATTCCGGTGGGGATTCTGATGGGCCTCAGCCCGGTAGCTCGCGGTCTGCTTGATCCGCTTATTGAGCTTTATCGCCCGATTCCGCCACTTGCCTATCTGCCGCTGATGGTGATCTGGTTTGGCATTGGTGAGACGTCGAAAATCCTGCTGATCAGCCTGGCCATCTTCGCGCCGGTGACGCTCTCCACGCTGGCCGGGGTGCGTAACACCCAGCAGGTACGGATTCGTGCGGCGCGCTCGCTGGGAGCTAACCGCTGGCAGCTGCTGCGCTGGGTGATTCTGCCGGGCGCGCTGCCGGAGATTCTGACCGGCCTGCGCATTGGGCTCGGGGTGGGCTGGTCAACGCTGGTGGCGGCGGAGCTGATTGCCGCCACGCGTGGCCTCGGTTTTATGGTGCAGTCAGCGGGAGAATTCCTCGCCACCGATGTGGTGCTGGCGGGTATCGCCGTGATCGCTTTTATCGCTTTTAGCTTAGAACTCGGGCTTCGTGCGTTGCAGCGCCGTCTGACGCCCTGGAGTGGAGAACAATCATGAATGAACGTCTGAGTTTTACCCCGCTTGGCCCTTACATAGGCGCGCAGGTCTCAAACCTGGATGTCTCACGGCCATTGAGTGATGCGCAGTTTGAGCAGTTGTATCATGGCTTGCTGCGTCATCAGGTGCTGTTTCTGCGGGACCAGAAGATTACGCCTGAACAGCATCGCGCTCTGGCAATCCGTTTTGGCGACCTGCATATCCATCCGGTCTATCCCCATGCGGAGGGCGTCGAAGAGATTATCGTGCTCGATACCCATCAGGATAATCCGCCGGATAATGACAACTGGCACACCGATGTCACCTTTATCGAAACACCGCCGGCTGTCGCGCTGCTGGCCTCCAAAGTCTTACCGGAAGCGGGCGGTGACACGCTCTGGACCAGTGGCATCGCCGCTTACGAGGCGCTGTCAGTGCCTTTTAAGCAGTTGCTGGAGGGTCTCCGCGCCGAGCATGATTTTAAAAAATCATTCCAGGAGTATAAGTACCGCAAAACGGAGGAAGAACATCTGCGCTGGCAGCAGGCGGTGGCAAAACATCCACCCGTGCAGCATCCGGTAATCCGCACGCATCCGGTCAGCGGCAAAAAAGCGCTGTTTGTGAATGAAGGCTTTACCACGCGGATCCTGGATTTAAGCGAGAAGGAGAGTGATGCGGTGCTGGGCTTCCTGTTTGCGCACGCTACCAAACCGGAGTTTCAGGTGCGCTGGCGCTGGCAGCCAGACGATCTGGCTATCTGGGATAATCGGGTCACGCAGCATTATGCCAATGCCGACTATTATCCGGCCCGGCGGATCATGCAGCGGGCAACGGTACTGGGCGACAAACCCCGTTAAAAAGCATCTCCCCGTAAGCGGGGAGATTTTTTATGAGGCCATAATCTGTTCGAGCTGTTCCTGGGCTTCCAGCCACGCCATCTCAACCTCTTCCAGCGCAGATTTACTTTCCGCCTGCCGCTTGAGTGCAGTGGTCAGGTCCGCTTTTCGGCTCTGATCATAAATCGCACTGTCTGCGAGCTGCGCTTCGGCATCGGCCAGCTGGCTCTGCCATTTGCTCATCTGCTTTTCCAGCTTCTCTATCTCTTTGCGCAGCGGCTGGGTCTGAGTGCGCAGTTCGGCATCACGGCGCTTTTGATCTTTACGCGCCTGGGCGCTGTTACCGTTATCCAGTTTCGGCGCGGCATCCTGTTGCGCCTGCTGTTTCTGCAGATCGCTCAGCCACTGCTGATAATCTTCGAGGTCGCCCTCAAACACATCCACTTTGCCATCATGCACCAGATAGAGATCGTCCGTGGTCGCGCGCAGCAGGTGACGGTCATGCGAGACCACCACCAGTGCACCTTCGAAGTCGATCAGCGCTTCGGTCAGCGCCTGGCGCATATCAAGATCCAGGTGGTTAGTTGGTTCATCGAGCAACAGCAGGTTAGGGCGTTGCCAGACAATCAGCGCCAGCACCAGTCGCGCTTTCTCACCGCCGGAGAAGCGCTCAGTGTTCTCCGTGACTTTGTCGCCGCGGAAATCGAAGCCGCCCAGATAGTCGCGCAGCTGCTGTTCCAGCACGTCAGGCGCAATGCGCGACAGATGCTGCAGCGGTGACTCATCGGCCCGCAGGTACTCCAGCTGATGCTGGGCGAAGTAACCAAGCTTGATCCCTTTCGCCAGCCCCATCTTGCCATGCATCGCCTCCAGCTCACCTGCCAGCAGCTTAATCAGGGTGGATTTACCGGCTCCGTTACGTCCCAGCAGGCCGATGCGTGAGCCTGGCACCAGGTTGAGCTTGATCGCGTCGAGAATGATGCGATCGCCATAACCTGCGGTGACCTTCTCCATCTTCATCAGTGGATTAGGCAGGTTTTCCGGCTTGCGGAAGGTGAAGCTGAATGGATTATCAACATGGGCGGGCGCAATCATCTCCATGCGCTCCAGCATCTTGATGCGGCTCTGTGCCTGTTTCGCCTTGGTCGCCTGGGCGCGGAAGCGATCAATGTAGCTGTGCAAATGCGCGACTTTCTCCTGCTGACTCTCATACAGCGCCTGCTGCTGAGCCAGCTTGGCGACGCGCTGCCGTTCAAAGGAGCTGTAGTTGCCGGTATATTCGAACATCGACTCCTGTTCGATATGAATAATTTTGTCGATGACCGGATCGAGGAAGTCACGATCGTGCGAGATCAGGATCAGTGTGCCTTCATAACTTTTCAGCCAGCGCTCCAGCCAGATCACCGCATCGAGATCGAGGTGGTTGGTCGGTTCATCCAGCAACAGCAGATCGGAACGGCAAATCAACGCCTGTGCCAGATTGAGGCGCATGCGCCAGCCACCAGAAAAGTCGCTGACCGGCCGTTGCAACTGCTCCTGACTGAAGCCCAGGCCGTGCAACAGGCTTGAGGCGCGCGCATGAATGCTCCACGCCTGCACCGCGTCCAGCTGGCCATGCAGCAGCGCAATGGCATTGCCATCGTCACGCAGATTGGCGTCCGCCAGCTCGGCTTCAAGCTGACGAAACTGGCGATCGCCATCAATCACGTACTCCAGCGCGGCTTTATCCAGCGCTGGCGTTTCCTGATTCACCCAGGCCAGCGCCCAGTGAGCGGGGAACGTGACGGTGCCGGCATCGCTGGTGATTTCACCTTTTAACAGCGACAGCAGCGTGGATTTCCCACAGCCGTTTTTACCCACCAGCCCGACCTTCTGACCGGGATTAATGGTGGCGGTGGCATTGTCGAGCAGGACGCGGATGCCGCGGCGAATTTGTAAGGCTGAGAAGACAATCATGTAAGCGCCGTATCGTCAGAATATGTTAATTTACTGGCAACATAATGAGATTTTGCTGCGTCGTGCATGGTAGCTGAAAACCGCACCAATGACGACGCTTTGGAGGGAAAGGATGTCGCAGCCACCCAGGGTTTTGCTGCTTTATGCTCATCCGGAATCACAGGATTCGATCGCGAATCGGATTTTGTTACAGCCGGCTCAGGCACTGGAACACGTCACCGTGCACGATCTGTACGCGGCCTATCCGGATTTTTTTATCGATATTCATCATGAACAACAGTTACTGCGCGAACATGACGTGATCATTTTTCAGCATCCGCTCTATACCTACAGCTGTCCGGCATTGCTGAAAGAGTGGCTGGATCGGGTTCTGTCCCGCGGCTTCGCCAATGGCGTGGATGGCAATGCACTTGAAGGTAAATACTGGCGCAGCGTGGTGACGACCGGCGAACCGGAAAGTGCCTTTAAGCAGCAGGGTCTGAACCGCTATTCGCTCAATGACATTATGCGGCCTTTTGAGCTGACCGCCCGGATGTGCCGTATGCACTGGATGCCGCCGATGATTGTTTACATGGCACGTCGTCAGAGTCCTGAATTATTGAAAAATTACGCCCGCGCTTATGGTGACTGGCTCGCGGCACCGCTGCTGAATGGAGGGGTATAGATGGAAGGGCAAACGCTGCTGACCGCGGGGGTGATTTATCTGGTCGCGGCGGTCTTGATTGTACCGGTGGCGGCTCGCCTCGGTATTGGTGCAGTTCTGGGTTATCTGGTGGCGGGTATCGCCATCGGCCCGTGGGGATTAGGTTTTATCAGCGACGTCGACGAGATTCTTCACTTCTCTGAGCTCGGCGTGGTTTTCCTGATGTTTATTATCGGGCTGGAGCTGAACCCGGCAAAGCTGTGGGCGCTGCGCCGCTCCATTTTTGGGGTTGGCGCGGCGCAGGTCATCTTCTCCGCAGCCATTCTCGGCGGCTTATTGTGGCTGACCCATTTTAGCTGGCAGGCGGCGATCATCGGCGGGATTGGCCTGGCGATGTCCTCGACCGCCATGGCGCTGCAGCTGATGATGGATAAAGGCATGAACCGCAGCGAAGCGGGTCAGCTGGGCTTTTCGGTGCTGCTGTTCCAGGATATCGCGGTTATTCCTGCCCTGGCGCTGATCCCGCTGCTGGCCGGGACCGACAGCGGCCATATCGACTGGATGAAGGTTGGCATGAAAGTGCTGGCGTTTGCCGGCATGCTGGTAGGCGGACGCTATCTGCTGCGACCAATCTTCCGTTACATCGCCGCATCGGGCGTGCGCGAGGTCTTTACCGCGGCGTCGCTGCTGCTGGTGCTGGGTTCCGCGCTGTTTATGGATGCGCTGGGCCTGTCGATGGCGCTGGGTACGTTTATTGCCGGGATCCTGCTGGCGGAGAGCGAATACCGCCATGAGCTGGAAGTGGCTATCGACCCGTTCAAAGGTTTACTGCTGGGCCTGTTCTTTATTTCGGTAGGCATGGCGCTCAATCTCGGTGTGCTCTATACCCATATTGTGACCATCCTGCTGGGTGTGGTGACGCTGGTGGCGGTGAAAACAGGGGTGCTCTATGTGCTGGCGCGCATTTATGGCCTGCGCAGTTCAGAGCGACAGCAGTTCGCGGGTGTGCTGAGTCAGGGTGGTGAGTTCGCCTTTGTGCTATTTTCAGCGGCATCCTCGGCAAAGCTCTTCTCAGGCGAGCAACTGCCGATGCTGCTGGTGACGGTGACGCTGTCGATGATGACCACGCCACTGCTGATGAAGGGAGTCGATCGTCTGCTGGCACGCCGCTTCAACGAGACGGATGAAGATGCAGAAAAACACTTTGTTGAAGATGATCAGCCACAGGTGATTGTGGTGGGCTTTGGTCGCTTCGGTCAGGTGGTGGGACGCTTGTTGATGGCGAACAATAAACGCATCACCGTGCTGGAGCGCGACATCAGTGTGGTAAGTCTGATGCGGAAATATGGCTATAAGGTCTATTACGGCGATGCGACCGAACTGGAGTTACTTCGGGCAGCCGGTGCAGCCAACGCGCAGTCAATTGTCATCACCTGCAATGAACCGGAAGATGTGATGACGATCGTGCATCTGTGCCAGCAGCATTTTCCGCAGCTGCAGATTCAGGCGCGCGCCCGTGGCCGCGTCGAAGCCCATGAGCTGTTACAGGCAGGCGTCACGCAGTTCTCGCGCGAGACCTTTTCCAGTGCGCTGGAGCTGGGACGTAAAACATTGATGACGCTGGGGATGCATCCGCATCAGGCGCACCGCGCCCAGCAACATTTCCGCCGGCTTGATATGCGGATGTTGCGTGAGCTGATGCCTAATCTCTCTGAAAGTGCGGCGCAGGCTTCACGAGTCCGTGAAGCACGGCGTGAACTGGAAGATATCTTCCAGCGCGAAATGCAGCACGAGAAGCGGCAGTTCGACGGCTGGGACGATGACCAATAATCTCTTAAAACAGGCAGAAGCTAATGCGTAAACGTTTTATTGCCGGTGCGACATGCCCGCACTGTCAGGAAAAGGACACGCTGGCGATGTGGCGTGAAAATAATGTTGATGTGGTGGAGTGCGTGAAGTGTGGTCATCAGATGCGCGAGGCGGATAAGCAGGCGCGCGATCAGGTTCGCTCAAATGAACAGGTTATTGGCATTTTCCATCCTGAGTAGCGGAATCGGGCAGCTTTTTTTAAGCTTGAACTTACAGCGGGATTGAATTCCGTTACAATTACCGCCATTAAGGCTTAAGTCGCAAGAGAATGTGAAATCCCTCTTGTACTCAGCCCCGAACCTTTCTGGTTGGTGTTATTGCACGCAAGAATAGACCAATGAGACGGGATCTCAGCTCTCAACGGTTAGGAGATATCATGAAAGTAGCAAAAGACCTGGTGGTAAGCCTGGCCTATCAGGTACGTACAGAAGACGGCGTGTTAGTTGACGAGTCACCGGTGAGTGCACCGTTAGACTACCTGCACGGTCATGGTTCCCTGATTTCTGGTCTGGAAAATGCGCTGGAAAACCACATTGCCGGCGACAAGTTTGACGTGCATATCCCGGCAAACGATGCTTACGGTCAGTATGACGACAACCTGGTGCAGCGCGTTCCTAAAGACGTGTTCATGGGTGTTGATGAACTGCAGGTTGGCATGCGTTTCCTGGCAGAGACCGATCAGGGTCCGGTGCCAGTAGAAATCACTGAAGTTGAAGATGAACACGTCGTGGTTGATGGTAACCACATGCTGGCGGGTCAGAACCTGAACTTCAACGTTGAAGTGGTTGCTATCCGTGAAGCCACACCAGAAGAACTGGCTCATGGCCATGTTCACGGTGCAGATGGCCATCATCATGACCACGATCACGGCCATGATCACGACCACGACCATGATCACGGTAAAGGCGGTTGCGGAACTGGCGGTTGCGGTTGCAGCCACTAAGTCTCAACAGTCCTTTAAAGGCCACCTCCGGGTGGCCTTTCTTTTGGTCGTTACTCTGGTTCAGCCCGGCTGAACCGGGGCCAGATGGCCCGCGATCAGTAGTGCGGGGGCGGCGTCTCTTCAGACTGTGAGGCGACCATCGAGGGCGCATTCGCTTTGAGCTTGTCAGTTAAAATGCGCATCTGTTCACGCATTTTATTCATCTCAAGCTCATGCTGAACCACTGCGCTGTTTAGCTGATCGATCGTCATCTCCTGAAAGGCCAGTTTACTCTCTAACGTCTCCAGACGCTGTTCCCACTCAGATTGTTGCATGACCTGTTCCTCTGTTAAGGTGCGACTCGGGGCGTGATTCTACGACCTGAATGCCAGGAATCACCTGTTTTTTTCACTACCTCCAGCGTTGCGCTTGAAAAAAGGCTGCGCGGCATCATCTCTGATGAAACTTCCCGATGTTATAAAGGTCGGAGGTAGACCGGGTAATTACATTGTGGGAGTGTTCGCCACTGCCACGTAAAGTTATAGTGTGGACCCTGAAGTCCGCAATGTTTCCCGAGGTTAGACGCTTCGGTTTTGGAGAATGGATGAAATCACTGTTTAAAGTCACATTGTTAGCTACCACCATGGCTGTTGCACTGAATGCTCCGCTGGCAATGGCGGCAGATACCGCTGCGGCCCCACAGGCTGCACCCGCTGCTGCGCCACAGTCCGCGCCACAGGCACCTAAGAATGCTGCTTTCAAAGATGAAGACCAGCAGTCTGCCTACGCACTGGGTGCTTCACTGGGTCGCTACATGGACAACTCCCTGAAGGAGCAGGAAAAACTGGGCATCAAACTGGATAAGCAGCAGCTGATTGCTGGTGTTCAGGATGCATTTGGTGGTAAGAGCAAACTGTCTGATGAAGAGATTGAGCAGACGCTGCAATCCTTTGAAGGCCGCGTGAAAGGCGCAGCCTCAGCGAAAATGGAAAAAGATGCGAAAGAGAACTCTGAAAAGGGTGAAGCGTTCGCGACCAAATTTGCTAAAGAGAGTGGCGTGAAGAAAACCGAAAGCGGCCTGCTGTATAAAGTTGAGAAAGAAGGGACCGGCGACGCACCTAAAGACAGCGATACCGTAGTGGTGAACTACAAAGGTACGCTGATTGATGGTACTGAATTCGACAACTCTTATACCCGTGGTGAGCCACTCTCGTTCCGTCTGGATGGTGTTATCCCAGGCTGGACCGAAGGTCTGAAGCATGTGAAGAAAGGCGGCAAGATCAAGCTGGTGATCCCACCAAATCTGGCTTACGGCAAAAATGGCGTTCCGGGCATCCCGGCTAACTCCACCCTGGTATTTGATGTTGAACTGCTTGATATCAAACCAGCGCCTAAAGCAGATGAAAAAGCACAGGCGCCTGCGCCTGCTGCGGCAGAAAAAGCGCAGTAATCTGCTGACCGCCGCCTCCGGGCGGCGGTTTCATTTTAGCTTCACGACAAACCTCTGGCATAAGCCGACGACATTTGCCAGACTAATGCCTGCCTAATTATCCCAATATTGAGTCTGCCCATAAGCCGCTGTGACAGGCTCCAGCCATTCAGGGTGATACTCTTCAATGTCTAATCCATTCAATCCGGGTGAACTGAGCGACTTCGATCTTCTGGAGCAGCGCCCGTTCGAACAATCCGATTACGATATTCTGAAATCGTACGAGGCTGTCGTGGATGGCCTGGCGATGCTGATCGGCTCGCATTGTGAAATTGTCCTGCATTCGCTTGAAGATCTTAAGTGTTCGGCCGTACGTATCGCCAATGGAGAACACACCGGTCGTAAAGTCGGTTCGCCTATCACTGATTTAGCCCTGCGTATGCTGCACGACATGCATGGCGCGGACAGCAATGTCTCCCGTGCCTATTTTACGCGCGCCAAAAGCGGCGTGCTGATGAAGTCTGTCACCATTGCGATTCGCAACCGTCAGCAACGGGTCATTGGCCTGCTCTGCATCAACATGAACCTTGATGTGCCGTTTTCACAAATCATGTCGACCTTTATGCCACCCGAGATGCAGCAGGTTGACTCCAATGTCAACTTCGCCAGTTCGGTTGATGATCTGGTGATGCAGACGCTGGAGTTCACCATTGAAGAGGTGAGTGCTGACCGCAATGTATCGAACAACGCCAAGAATCGTCAGATTGTGCTGAACCTGTATGAGAAGGGGATCTTCGACATCAAAGATGCCATCAACCAGGTTGCGGATCGGCTGAACATTTCGAAACACACTGTCTATCTCTACATCCGTCAGTTTAAAAATGGCGACTTTGTGGGACAGGATCGGTAATGCGCTACACCCTGATGGTGACCGGCCCGGCTTATGGGACGCAACAGGCGACCAGTGCATACCTGTTCGCCCGTGCACTGCTGACGGCGGGCCATCAACTCGACAGCGTGTTCTTCTATCGCGAAGGGGTGCTGAATGCTAACCAGCTCACCGCGCCTGCCAGTGATGAATTTGACCTTGTACGTGCGTGGCAGGCCTTGCATCAGGAGCACGGTGTGGCATTGAACATCTGTGTCGCGGCCGCGCTGCGTCGCGGCGTCAGCGATTCGCAGGAAGCGGACCGGCTCCAGCTGGCGGGCAGTAACCTGCAGCCGGGTTTTACCCTGAGTGGGTTGGGTGCGCTGGCGGAAGCCGCGCTGAGCTGTGAACGCATGGTGCAGTTCTGATGAATCGTGTCGCATTTGTTTTTACCCGTGCGCCGCACGGCAGCAGTGCAGGGCGCGAAGGGCTGGATGCCGCGCTGGCCACGGGCGCGCTCAGTGACGATATCGGCCTGTTTTTTATTGGTGATGGCGTATTGCAGCTTAATCTTCATCAGCAACCAGAGACGATTAAGAGCCGTCACTATGCCGCGACCTTTGGCGTGCTGCCGCTGTATGACATTGAACAGTGCTATCTCTGCCAGGACTCCCTGATTGCGCGAGGGTTAAAGGTTGACGCTGACCGGTTGCTGGATGTTACCCTGCTGGACGCGCCGGCACTGCGGCAGATGCTGGCCAGCTACGATCGCATTCTTACTTTCTAAGAGACGTTAATGCTGCACACTTTAATGCATTCACCGGCCTACAGTGATCTTGATACTCTGCTTTTAATGGCGGGCGCCGGGGATGACCTGCTGCTGTTGCAGGATGGAGTGCTGGCCGCCTTAACCGGAAGCCGTGCATTAATGCGGCTCTCAGAGAGCGACCTGACGCTGTGGGTGCTGGACGAAGATGTTCAGGCTCGCGGTCTCGCTGGACAAATTTCGAGCAGCGTACAGTCAATAGACTATAATGGCTTTGTCACGCTAACGATCAGGCATCAGCAACAAATCGTGTGGTAATCGGCTAAAACCTGGTTATTTCTTGACACCCCTTTGACTCAGCCCTAAAATTCTGCCTCCTCGTAATTCTACGAGGCGATTTATTACGTGTTTACGAAGCAAAAGCAAATCCAGGAGCTATTTAATGGCAACAGTTAACCAGCTGGTTCGCAAACCACGCGTCCGCAAAGTTGCAAAGAGCAACGTGCCGGCGCTGGAAGCTTGCCCGCAAAAACGTGGCGTTTGTACTCGTGTGTACACCACCACTCCTAAGAAACCAAACTCCGCACTGCGTAAAGTCTGCCGTGTGCGTTTGACCAACGGTTTTGAAGTTACCTCCTACATTGGTGGTGAAGGTCATAACCTGCAGGAACACTCCGTGATCCTGATCCGTGGCGGTCGTGTAAAAGACCTGCCAGGTGTGCGTTACCACACCGTTCGTGGCGCGCTTGACTGCTCAGGTGTTAAAGACCGTAAGCAGGCTCGCTCCAAGTACGGCGTGAAGAAGCCAAAGGCTTAATGGTTCTCCGTTAAGTAAGGCCAAACGTTTTAAATTAAATGTCATAATAAACTCATAGAGTTTTGGACAATCCTGAATTAACAACGGAGTATTTCCATGCCACGTCGTCGCGTCATTGGTCAGCGTAAAATTCTGCCAGATCCTAAGTTCGGATCAGAGCTGCTGGCCAAATTTGTAAATATCCTGATGGTAGATGGTAAAAAATCTACTGCAGAATCAATCGTTTATACCGCGCTTGAGACCCTGGCTCAGCGTTCAGGTAAAAACGCGCTGGAATCTTTTGAAGTAGCCCTGGAAAACGTGCGTCCGACTGTCGAAGTTAAGTCACGTCGCGTTGGTGGTTCTACTTATCAGGTACCAGTAGAAGTCCGTCCGGTTCGTCGTAATGCTCTGGCAATGCGCTGGATCGTAGATGCTGCTCGTAAACGCGGTGATAAATCAATGGCTCTTCGCCTGGCGAACGAACTTTCTGATGCTGCAGAGAACAAAGGTACAGCAGTTAAGAAACGTGAAGACGTTCACCGCATGGCAGAAGCCAACAAGGCGTTCGCACACTACCGTTGGTAATCACCACGTAGTTGTTAAACCAGCGGGCGCTCAATCAGCCAACCCGCTGGGGTCGACTTACCTTGAACGTCCGAGAATCAGAGGAATCAAATGGCTCGTAAAACACCCATTGCCCGCTACCGTAACATCGGTATCAGTGCGCACATCGACGCCGGTAAGACTACCACTACCGAACGCGTTCTGTTCTACACCGGTGTAAACCACAAAATCGGTGAAGTACATGACGGCGCAGCAACCATGGACTGGATGGAGCAGGAACAGGAACGTGGTATTACCATCACTTCCGCTGCGACCACCTGTTACTGGTCTGGTATGGCAAAGCAGTTCGAACCACACCACATCAACATCATCGACACCCCAGGACACGTTGACTTCACCATCGAAGTTGAACGTTCTATGCGTGTGCTTGATGGCGCGGTAATGGTTTACTGTGCAGTTGGTGGCGTTCAGCCACAGTCTGAGACCGTATGGCGTCAGGCTAACAAATATAAAGTTCCACGCATTGCGTTCGTTAACAAAATGGACCGCATGGGTGCTAACTTCCTGAAAGTTGTTAAACAGATGGAAGTTCGTCTGGGCGCAACTCCAGTTCCTCTGCAGCTGGCTATCGGCGCAGAAGAGAAATTCACCGGTGTTGTTGACCTGGTGAAAATGAAAGCAATCAACTGGAACGACGCAGACCAGGGTGTAACCTTCGACTACGAAGATATCCCAGCTGATATGCAGGAACTGGCTGAAGAATGGCATGCGAAGCTGGTTGAAGCCGCTGCTGAAGGCTCTGATGAGCTGATGGAGAAATTCTTCGGTGGTGAAGAACTGACTGAAGAAGAGATCAAAACATCTCTGCGTAAGCGTGTTCTGAACAACGAAATTATCCTGGTAACCTGTGGTTCTGCATTTAAGAACAAAGGTGTTCAGGCGATGCTGGATGCAGTTGTTGAATATCTGCCAGCACCGACTGACGTTACCGCGATTAACGGTATGCTGGACGACGGTAAAGACACGCCGGCTGTTCGTCACTCTGATGACAACGAGCCGTTTGCTGCACTGGCGTTCAAAATCGCTACCGACCCGTTCGTGGGTAACTTAACCTTCTTCCGCGTTTACTCTGGTGTTGTTAACACGGGTGACACCGTGTTCAACCCGGTTAAATCAAACCGTGAGCGTCTGGGCCGTATCGTTCAGATGCACGCTAACAAGCGTGAAGAGATTAAAGAAGTTCGTGCGGGTGATATCGCAGCTGCGATCGGCCTGAAAGATGTGACCACTGGTGACACCCTGTGTGACCCAGATAACGTCATCATCCTTGAGCGCATGGAGTTCCCGGAGCCGGTAATCTCTATCGCCGTTGAACCGAAAACCAAAGCTGACCAGGAAAAAATGGGTCTGGCTCTGGGCCGTCTGGCGAAAGAAGACCCATCATTCCGCGTATGGACTGATGAAGAATCTAACCAGACCATCATCGCTGGTATGGGTGAATTGCACCTCGACATCATCGTTGACCGTATGAAGCGTGAGTTCAACGTTGAAGCGAACGTGGGTAAACCACAGGTTGCTTATCGTGAAGCGATTCGTAACAAAGTTACCGATGTTGAAGGTAAACACGCCAAGCAGTCTGGTGGTCGTGGTCAGTACGGTCATGTTGTTATCGACATGTACCCACTGGAGCCAGGTTCTAACCCGAAAGGTTACGAATTCGTCAACGATATCAAAGGTGGTGTGATTCCTGGTGAATACATCCCTGCGGTTGACAAAGGTATTCAGGAACAGCTGAAATCAGGCCCTCTGGCCGGCTATCCGGTTGTGGATCTGGGCGTGCGTCTGCACTTCGGTTCTTACCACGATGTTGACTCCTCAGAACTGGCGTTCAAACTGGCCGCGTCTATTGCCTTCAAACAAGGCTTTAAACAAGCGACACCAGTCCTGCTTGAGCCTATCATGAAGGTTGAAGTTGAAACGCCAGAAGAGAACACGGGTGATGTCATCGGTGACCTTAGCCGTCGTCGTGGTATGCTTAAAGGGCAGGAATCTAACGCTACTGGCGTTCAGATTCACGCTGAAGTTCCGTTGTCTGAGATGTTCGGATACGCAACTCAGCTGCGTTCTCTGACCAAAGGTCGTGCTTCTTACTCCATGGAGTTCCTGAAGTATGACGATGCGCCGAACAACGTAGCGCAGGCCGTTATTGAAGCTCGTAGCAAATAAGCTACGGTTTAAATTTGAACTGATGCCTTCACCTAAAGGGTGAAGGCACAACGTAAGGAATTATCGCCATGGCGAAAGAGCAATTTCAGCGTAACAAACTGCACGTAAACGTGGGCACCATCGGTCACGTCGACCACGGTAAAACCACCCTGACTGCAGCTATCACCACCGTACTGTCTAAAACTTACGGCGGCCAGGCTCGTGCATTCGATCAGATCGATAACGCACCAGAAGAGAAAGCACGTGGTATCACCATCAACACTTCACACGTTGAGTATGAAACCCCAACTCGCCACTATGCGCACGTTGACTGCCCAGGCCACGCCGACTATGTGAAAAACATGATCACCGGTGCTGCGCAGATGGACGGCGCGATCCTGGTTGTTGCTGCGACTGATGGCCCAATGCCACAGACCCGTGAGCACATCCTGCTGGGTCGTCAGGTTGGCGTTCCTTACATCATCGTGTTCCTGAACAAGTGTGACATGGTTGATGATGAAGAGCTGCTGGAACTGGTAGAGATGGAAGTACGTGACCTGCTGTCACAGTACGACTTCCCAGGCGACGACACCCCAATCGTTCGTGGTTCTGCTCTGAAAGCGCTGGAAGGCGTTCCTGAGTGGGAAGCGAAAATCATCGAACTGGCTGAACACCTGGACAACTACATCCCGGATCCAGTCCGTGCGATCGACATGCCGTTCCTGCTGCCAATCGAAGACGTATTCTCAATCTCTGGCCGTGGTACTGTTGTTACCGGTCGTGTTGAGCGCGGCATCGTTAAAGTCGGCGACGAAGTTGAAATCGTGGGTATCAAAGATACTGCGAAATCAACCTGTACCGGTGTTGAGATGTTCCGTAAGCTGCTGGACCAGGGTCAGGCAGGCGAAAACTGTGGTGTTCTGCTGCGCGGTATCAAGCGTGAAGACATCCAGCGTGGCCAGGTTCTGGCTAAGCCAGGCTCAATCAAGCCACACACCCAGTTCGAGTCAGAAGTTTACGTTCTGTCTAAAGACGAAGGTGGTCGCCATACTCCGTTCTTCAAAGGCTATCGTCCACAGTTCTACTTCCGTACAACTGACGTAACCGGCTCAGTAGAGCTGCCAGAAGGCGTTGAAATGGTCATGCCAGGCGACAACATCAAAATGGTTGTTACCCTGATCCACCCAATCGCAATGGACGAAGGTCTGCGCTTCGCAATCCGCGAAGGCGGCCGTACCGTTGGCGCGGGTGTTGTTGCTAAAGTTATCGCTTAATTGTGATATCTGCTGTAGTCGTGCAAACGGCCACTGCAACACAGATAAAAGAGCACTTCGGTGCTCTTTTTTTTTGCTCTGAATAAGCCATAACCCTGCAAAGGGTGGGTTTGAAATAAAAACTATTCGCATTTACACTGTGTATAGAAAATGTACCAGAGTGATGAATCAATGTACGTCTGCCTTTGTAATGCCATCAGTGATAAAACCCTTCGTGAAGTCGTGCGTCGCTATCAGCCTGAGTCTATCCAGCAACTGCGTCAGTTTGTGCCAGTAGGCAAACAATGCGGCAAATGCGTTCGTGCTGCGCGTGAAATCCTGGATGAAGAGATGCAAAATCCGCCGCTCTATAAAGAGATAGCCTGACGAACATCGGTGTGTGAATACCCACAATATCTGTCACGCTTTTTTGACTTCTTTTTAACCGCATCTACGCTCTAATAAATCAGACGCGGAGGGTTAACAATGAAGGGTGATATCAAAGTTATTAGTCATCTCAATAAACTGCTTGGAAATGAACTGGTTGCTATCAACCAGTACTTTCTGCATGCACGCATGTTTAAAAACTGGGGACTGATGCGCCTCAATGATGTGGAGTATCACGAATCAATCGATGAGATGAAGCATGCTGACAAATATATTGAGCGCATTCTTTTTCTTGAAGGCATTCCAAATCTTCAGGATCTGGGACGTCTGCGTATTGGAGAAGACGTTGAGGAGATGCTGAGTTCAGACCTGAATCTGGAGCTGGAAGGGGCTAAAGATCTTCGTGAAGCTATCTCCTATGCTGATAAAGTTCATGATTACGTCAGCCGTGACATGATGATTGAAATCCTGGCGGATGAAGAACACCACATCGACTGGATTGAGACGGAGCTTGAGCTCATCCAGAGGATGGGCATCCAGAACTATTTGCAGGCTCAAATCAAAGAAGAGTGAACCGCGCCTGAAGTACAAGCATCACCCAGCCCGCAATGGCCAGGAACGGCCCAAAGGGTAGCGGGCTGTCCATCTGGACTACGCCCCGTCGTTGCAACATCACGATGGTCGCTAACGCCAGAACTGTAGCACCCAGCGCAATCCAGGGTAATGCCTGCCAGCCACAGCAGGCACCTAGCGCTGCGAAAAGCTTGATATCGCCATAGCCTAATCCTTCAAACCCCCTTACCAGCCGATAGCCCCAGGCAAGCAGCCACAACGCACAGTATCCAGTCAGGGCGCCCCATATCGCCGCTGTTTCATTTCCGGTTAGTGAGGCGTGCAGTAATCCCAGCCAGAGCAGCAGATAGCTCAGCGGGTCGGGTATACAGTAGTGGCGACAATCAATAGCCGCCACCAGTAGCAACAGGCCAGAGGCCGCAATAATAAAAATCGCGTCTGCAGAATGGGTAACGCTTTGTAGCACCAGCAGACAGAGCATTGCAGTCAGACATTCCATGACAAAGCTCGATTCGCTGAATAGCTGATTGCAGAAACGACACCGTCCTTTTAAGACTGGCCAGCTGACCAGAGGCAGTTTATCGCCCCATAGCAGGCGCTGCTGACAATGGGTGCACCGTGACCCGGGGAAGCAGAGTGAGGCAAACCACTGGTCAGGAGGGAGGGCAGGAGAGAAGCGCGCACAGGCCAGAGACAGAAAGCTTCCTAATGCACCTCCGCCAGCCAGAACAGCGATTTGAGTAATAAAGGGCAGGGACATGGTTATGCTCCAGGTAAAAGGTGACGAACACTCTCACCGGCTTGCTGTTCTGTGTCATCTGCGAATGAGGAACCCCGGAAATGTGCTCACAATTGAATCCATGATTTATCAGCCTTAAGGCAGTTCAGTGCGACGCGTGCCTCACACGTCGGCCACTATTTAGCAGGGAAAAGCGCAACACGGGTTGCTTCCTGAACAGATTTACGTATAATGCGCGGGCCTGCAGATATTGCAGGCGCGATTCGAGCAGAATCGCAGACGGCTGAATTTTAGGCCGCCTGACAATACTCCCAATTGTGGAGTTATATGCTGAACGATTACACTCTCCCATCAATCGTAATGGGCTCGAGTAGTAATTTTTTTCGTCTATAAAAAGTTTGGAGCTCTGGTCTCAT